>Ga0222719_10000034_pt1 | contig 129788 bp, 123 predicted proteins | sample C33_34DmetaG_FD_165039 | JGI IMG/M metagenome (GOLD analysis project Ga0222719, IMG submission 165039) | Estuarine water microbial communities from San Francisco Bay, California, United States - C33_34D | ecosystem: Environmental > Aquatic > Marine > Unclassified | place: USA: California... | reverse complement strand
GGGCATCATCAACACCGGTATGGCTGGCAGCGTCAATTTCCAGAACATCAACATGACGTCCTGCTGCGATGGATTTGCATGGCTCGCATTGACCACATGGTTCAAGCGTGGCGTCACCATTCCCATCAGCACCAATGCAATTCAGCCCCTTGGCAAGAAGGCGCGCCGTTGATGTTTTGCCAATGCCGCGAACACCGGTCAGCACAAAAGCATGGGCAAGCCTGCCAAGTGAAAGCGCATTCCCAAGCGTGCGAACAAGCGCATCCTGACCAATCAGTTCGGAAAAAGTATCGGGACGATATTTGCGGGCCAATACGCGATAGGCTGGCTTGGCGGTGTCAGTCATCGGCTGGTAAACACCTATCTCTTGCTCTTGGCCACGCGAAGATTTGTGACCGGTCGGATCAGTCGCCATTGGCGCTATCAAACTGGCGTTATCAAGCTGGCGCCATCTTCAGCCAAGCCGAATCCCGAAAAAGGGAAAAGCCATTGCGGCCATGCCAAGCGCGATGCGCCAAAACGCCAAAAGTCAGTGGAAGACTGGATGACCCGTAAACATCCTACTGCGGCTGCTTCCTTTCGGACCTGACCGGATTGGCAGGGGCAACGTCCGCCCAGCCTTCCTGCCTATCTGTATGAAACAAAGCAGCGGTTTCGACAAGTTTTTTATGGCCAAAGGCAGGGTTATTACCGCAATAAATGCTGAATTCGGACTCGTAATTATGACCGTGATGGGCTTGCCGGATAGCTGCCTAGAACATGGACTTCGTCTTTGCTGCAATAAAAGCGCAATTCTTCCATCGCATTCTGCATTGCCGGATCATCAATATGTGCCTGAACATCCATATAGAATTGCGCCTGCTCGGCAACGCCGGCACGGATGTAGGATTCAAGTTTGGTCAGATTGACCCCATTTGTTGCGAATCCGCCCAAGGCTTTATAAAGCGCGGCTGGCACGCTTCGCAATTGAAACACCAGCGTTGTGATCATATCGCCGCCAGCGGCTGGAACCGATGATGTCGCCGACATGAGCAAAAATCGCGTGGTGTTATGTTCATCATCTTCAGCCGATTCAAACAGAATATCGAGGCCATAGATTTCAGCTGCCAAACGCGATGCAATCGCACCAGTTTTCGGATCACCAGCGGCGGCAACATCCTTGGCCGCGCCTGCGGTATCGGGATGCATGACCGGGGTTAGACCAAGCGCGCGAACACGGTTGCGGCATTGCGCCAGCCCCTGAGCATGACTGTGAACATGGGTCAATTGATCAAGCGTGGCACCGCGCGGTGCCATGATGTGATGATTAACCCGGTGGAAATGCTCACCAATGATATAAAGCCCGGATGATGGCAATAGATGATGGATATCGGCAACGCGCCCAGCAATCGAATTTTCGACCGGCACCATCGCAAGGCTGGCGCGTCCATCTTGAACTTCGGTCAGCATATCTTCAAATGACGCGCAGGCAACCGGCTCCATATCAGGCTTTACGGCCTGACATGCCATATGCGAATAGGCACCCGGGACGCCTTGAAAGGCGATTTTATTAGCTGCATCTGACATCGAATTTCCTCTGGCTTAACGGGCTTATGTCACGGTCTGATCATCCCTGCCGTCATCAAGACTGGCCCGAAGCGCCGTTTTTACGAGGGTGACGCTGTACTGTCAATCTTTGTGGTGCGCTGCTGCAGCGCGCATGCGGGCGGCTTCAAGATCTTCGGCAGTATCAATACCGCCGGGGGCGGTATCAATTTTGCCAATGGCAATGGTCATTCCAGCCTCAAGCGCGCGAAGCTGTTCCAGCTTTTCCGCCTGCTCTAATGGCGATGGTGGCAAGGCAACAAAACGGGCAAGCACATCGCGGCGCCAGCCATAAACGCCAATATGATGAAATAGGGCTGTTGTGCCGGTAGGAATGGCAGCGCGGCTAAAATAAAGCGCGGTTCCGAAATCGGCATCTTGCCAGCTAACAACGGCTTTGACCACTTGCGGCCTTGCGGCTTCTTCGGCGCTGGCTGGCGTGACCAGCGTTGCCAGATCGGTTTCGCCACGATCAAGCGTTGCGGCAAGCAAATGCGGAATTTCGGGTGACAAATCGGGAAGATCGCCTTGCAAATTCAAAATCTGCGTAAAGCGCCTATCTGGATCAATTGTTTCGATGGCTTCAAAAACCCGATCAGATCCAGATGGGTGATCGGTGCGGGTCATAACCGCCTTGCCACCGGCAGATATGATCACATCGGCAATGGCGCGATCATCTGTCGCAACATAGACTGGGGCCAAATCGGCCGCCATTGCGCGTTCCCAAACATGCTGAATCATAGCTTTTCCGCCGATTTCAGCAAGTGGTTTGCCTGGCAAACGGCTTGCCGCGAGCCGTGCCGGAATAATGATGATTTTTGTGTCATTTTTTGCCATGATTTCGGCAATTCATCACATATTTCGGTTTTGCGCAAAGCAATTTATCGAAATAACGTGACGAAGCATGAGATAGGGGGTTGAGAGGCGGCTCGATTTTCGCTAATTAACCACGCATTGGTTGGTTTTTCGACCGCATGATTTTCGACCACAGGCCTTGCCCGTTCGGGCTGGTTCAAATTGGGAGCCCGGTTTCGGGAATGACGCATGGATGAATTGCGCTTGAATAAAGTGTTTGCAGGGTTTTTGTTTTCTGCCTTGTTGTTAATGGCAGGCGTCAAGATCGCTGATGTGATGGTGCCGCATCAAGAACTTGCTGAAAACGCCTATGTTATCGAGGTTGCTGAAACCACCAATATAGCCGCTGCGGCACCGGTTGATACCGGCCCTGAGCCAATTCTGGCGCTTTTGGCGGGCGCCGATCTTGGTGCAGGCGAAAAACTGTCAAAAAAATGTTCGGCTTGTCATGTCTTTGATGCTGGCGGCCAAAACAAAGTTGGTCCGGCATTGTGGAATGTTGTGAACCGGCCATTGGGCGCATCTGAAGGCTATGCCTATTCTGACGCGCTTGCCGGTTTCGGCGGCGCTTGGGACTATGCCGCGCTGAACGCATTTCTGGCCAAACCAAAAGGCTATATTAGCGGCACAAAGATGAATTTTGCCGGATTGAAAAAGCCACAAGACAGGGCGAATTTGATCGCATGGATGCGGGCCAAGGCTGATAGCCCTGTCGCATTACCAAGCGCCGATGATATCGCAGCTGAAGGTGCCAACTAGCCCATCTGACATGACGCCTGAACTGACCGGATCTGCCGGTCAGTGTACACCGGCTGATATGATTGCCTTTCTGGCCGGTTTGCCGTTGGTAAGCCGGCCTGTTATTTCCAAATGGTTTCGCCAGAATCCGGCGATTGAAACCAAACAGGATTCATCCCCCGTTACAATTGCCGACCAAAGCGTTGAACGCGATTTACGCGCCGCCATTGCCGCACGTTTCCCCGATGACATGATCATGGGCGAGGAATTTGCCAGCACCGGCAATCAAGACAGCGCCTATCGCTGGATCATTGATCCGATTGATGGCACCAAGGCCTTTATCAGTGGCAAACCTGCCTTTGGCACGCTGGTCGGGCTTTTGCATCACAATCTGCCTGTTGCCGGTCTTGTTGATATGCCGGTTTTTGCCGAATGCTATATTGGCCTGAACGGATTTTCGGGCACGCATCACGCCACATTAAACGGTGCCGCCATTACCCCTAGCGGGCAAAGCGTGCTTGGCGCTGCCCGATTGGCAACAACATCGCCGCGCGCATTAAGCGCCGAACGTCTGGTTGATTTTGACCGGCTTGCCGATCAGGTGGCCGTCACCAATTACGGTGGTGATTGTCACAATTACGCATTGCTTGCGGCGGGTCATATTGATCTGGTGATGGAAGATAGTCTTGCCGCGCATGACATGATGGCGGTTGTTGCCCTGATGCTGGCGGCGGGTGCGACCGTCAGTGATCTTGACGGCCAGCCAATCCAGCTTGGTCAATCCACCAGCATTCTTGCTGCCGCAACACCGCAATTACATCAAGCGGCCTTGGCCTTGATATCAGCAGGCGGCTAATCGGCGGTTCCGCATTTCCGCCATGAACAACAAGGAATATCCCATGACGACAATCGGATTTTACGGCAGTTCAAAAATTGATGGATGGCGAACCAAGCTTGGCCGTCATCTAGATGATTTCACCCTTGTCGATTTGATGTCACCCGAGGGTCAGCTTGCCGATATTGCGCTTGTTTGGGCACCGCCAGAAGGACAGCTTGCCAAGATGCCGAATTTGCGTGGAATCATCATGCAGGGTCAGGGTGTCGATTATATGATGCGCGATCAAACCGTACCGCGCGATGTTCCGCTGGTGCGGCTGGTGGATCCGGATATGTCGAATGCGCTTAGCCATTGGGCTATTTTGGCGGCACTCGATTTCTGGCGCGACGCTGCCTATTACCGTGATTGTCAAACCAGCAAAACATGGCAACCCATTGTGCAAAGACCGGCAAGCGGTGCAAAAATCGGCATCATGGGCGTTGGCGCTATTGGCGGCATTATGGCACAGCGTTTTGCCGCGCTTGGGTTTGATGTACGCGGCTGGGCGCGCAGTATGCGGCAGATTGACAATGTTGAAATCTTTGCTGGTGATGACGGTCTTGCGCCCTTTCTTGATGGGCTGAATATTCTGGTTTCGGTATTGCCGCTAACACCGGCAACAACTGGCATTATGAATCACCAGCTTTTCAATCAGCTTGCCAAAGGCGCCTATATCATCAATGGCGGCCGTGGCCCGCAATTGGTCGAGGCCGATTTGCTTGATGCCATTGGCAGTGGGCAGATTGCCGGTGCGGCTTTGGACGTGTTTGCGATTGAACCTTTGCCAGCCGATCATGCTTTTTGGACGCATCCCAAAATCACCATCTGGCCGCATGTTGCCGCACAAACCAATCCAAACACCGCCGCCATGCAGGTGGCAGCGGCGATCACCGCCATCATGGCCGGACGCGAACCCGAAAACAGAGTTGATTGGGCGCGCGGCTATTAGGTGGCTATTAAGCAGTCTGGAAGGATTCGATAAAGCCATAAAGCGCACGAAGCCCCATCGCCTCGCCGCCCTTTGGCCGACCCGGACGCGATGCCAAATTCCACGCCATCACATCAATATGCGCCCAATTGGTGTTTTTACCGGCAAAACGGCGCAGGAAAAGCGCGGCCGTAATCGCCCCGCCATATCCCGACAGGCCGGTACTCGACAAGGCCGCATAGCCAGCATCAAGATGCCGGTCATAATCATCAAATAGAGGCAAGCGCCATAGCGGATCTTCGGCCCTATCCGCCGCCGCCAAAATTGCCGCCGCGGTATTGTCATGGTTACAGAACAGGGCTGGCAATTCAGTTCCAAGCGCAACCCGCGCCGCACCGGTAAGGGTGGCAAAATCAATCAAAAAATCAGGCGTATCTTCCAGCGCATAGGCAATGGCATCAGCAAGAACCAGCCGCCCCTCGGCATCGGTATTGCCAACTTCAACCTTCAAGCCAGCGCGCGTGTCGATGATATCAAGCGGGCGCATTGACCGGTCGGAAACAGCATTTTCAGCCGCCGCCACAAGCACACGAAGCTGGATATCAACATGACTTGCCATCAATGCTGCGGCAAGACCAAGAACCGTTGCCGCCCCGCCCATATCTTTTTTCATCATCTCCATCGCCTTTGATGGTTTCAGGTCAAGCCCGCCCGAATCAAAGGTGATGCCCTTGCCAATCAGGGTAATTTTCGGACCTTTTTGCCCCCAGTGAAGATCCATCAGCCTTGGTGCAATTTCGGCAGCGCGGCCAACAATATGAATTGCCGGAAATTCGGTTTCCAAAATTGATCCGCTATGCGTTTCCAGCGTGGCGTCATGCGTTTTGGCCAAGGTCTCCATTGCCGTTTGCAATGCTGCAGGTGTCATATGGTTTGGTGGCTGGTTAATCAGATCACGGCAAAGATAAATCCCGCCCATCTGGCCAATCAAACGGTCGGCATGAATGCCATCTGGCAGGGTCAGGTAATTGACCGCTGGCGCAGCGGCGCTTCGATAAGTGTGAAACTGATATTGTCCAAGCCCCCATCCAAGCGCGAGGCTTTCCAACAAACCGGCGTCAAGATCATCCGATGCGGCGGTAAATTGCCAATGGCCTTTTGGCAGGCTGGCCGCCAAGGCAGCGCCATCCCAAACAGCATGATTGCCAAAAATGCCAATGGCGAAATCAATACGCCCATCAGGGGCGGCAAAATAGATCGATTTACCGGGTTTGGCGTGAAAATTTTGCGCGCTGATCCAGCCTTGATGCGCGTCACTGGCCTTGGCTTGCCAAATGGCAAAATCATCCGCTGTCATCAGGTGAATTTCGGTTCCGGCTGATCCGGCGCTTTGCAGGCCAAAATTTTCGATCATTTTGTTCAATCCTTTTCAAAAATCGCTATTGATTTGACCCGCTAAAACCACTGATCAAAATTGTCAATATGCCGCCAAATACGACCGGTGGCGTGCCGTGCAGCCGTTACCAAACTAACAGATTAATCGCCAATGCCAACAGCTTTAGCCTTGTTGTGAACATGGTCAATCATCCACCAAAGGCTTAGGCCACGAAGCGCAAGATAACCAACAAAACTGGCCATTAACCCGGTCAAACCAAAGGATAGAAGTAAAATGGCCGCGGCAAAGCTGGCCGAGGCAATGATCATCGCATTACGCATCTGGGTGCCACATGTTGCGCCAACAAAAATGCCATCCATCTGAAAAGCCAGAAAAGACGCCAGCGGAAGGCTGATAACCCAAGGCCAATAGGCATCGGCAAATGCGATCAAGGCTGGTTGGCTTGTCATGAGTGACAGAATAAGCGGCTGGCCCGCCCACAGCAAAACCGATAATAGCAAGGCCATCATACCGGCAAGATAATTTGTCCGGCGAATGACAATGCGGAGCATGGTCGGATTCTTCCGGCCAATCGCCTCGCCAACAAGCGCTTCGGCAGCATGTGCAAAGCCATCAATGGCAAAGGCAAGAAGTCCAAAAATCGACAGCATGATCTGACAGGTGGCAAGCGCCAGATCATCCATCTTTGCAGCTTCATTAAGCAATAAAGCCTCACAGCCAATCAGCAAGATGGTGCGAATGAAAATATCGCGGCCAAGCGTGAAAAACTGGCGGTAAGCCACAAAATCAAGCCATAAAGGCAGGCGCGCACCGGCAAGCGGCCTTATCAATCGCCCAAGCTGGCCTGGCCAGATGCGGGTAATGCGCCAGATCATAAATCCAAACCCGCCCCATTGCGCCGCCACTGATGCCATGGCAACACCATCGACGCGCATACCAAAACCAGCAACAAGAACAATATCAAGAAACAGATTGATGCCATTCACCAGAAACAGCAAAGCCATACCAAGACGCATTTGCTGGCGTCCATATAGACCGCCAAGAAGAACCATATTGGCAAGCGCCGCCGGAACCGCAAATAGCCGGATTGAGATATAGTCGGTCATTAATTGTTCGGCCATATCACTTGCCGAAAACATATAAAGCGCAGCCATGCTGACAAATGGCGATGCCAGAATGAATAAACTGCCAAGCCCGAAGGCAAGCGTAATGCCACGAATCAATAGAAAGGCAATTTTATCATCCTGACCAGTGCCATACATTTGGGCGACAAGACCGGTTGTTCCCATCCGCAAAAAGCCAAGCCCGAAATAGATAAAATTAAACACGATCATGCCAAGCCCGACACCACCGATAAACACCGGATCATCAAGCCGTCCCATCATTGCCACATCAACCGCCCCAACAAGCGGAATGGTGACATTGGATAACATGATGGGCCATGCCAACTGCCAGATATGGCGCCATCGGGTATGATCTAGCGGAATGGTGGCGGTTTTGGAGATGCGCATTTCATGTCCGTTGATAATGGGGTGGGCGTGGCGGTGATGTCAGCACAAAAAATGCCAGCCGCCAAGATGGGTCATACGCCTTGCTATCAGACCAATGGCAAAACACGGTTTCAAAGACAGGGTAGCACATGTCCAATTGGGGCAAGATATAAACAAGATAGGATCAAACGCCGCACCGCAACCATCGCGCATGTTTCCTGCATCTTTGACACATTATTCGATGATCCGCATTGCCTAACCCTTACGAAACTTGTTATGCCTTGGCTATGCTTTTTGCATTTGCGGCATAAGAGGATTACGGATTTTGCCCTTCTTTCATTCGCGTCTGGCTCTATATGCCCTTATGGCAATCCTGTCAGTGGTGGTTTTGATCGGCCATCAGGCCTTGCCGCCAATGGATCGTGACGAATCACGTTTCGCACAAGCCAGCAAACAGATGCAGCAAACCGGTGATTATGTCACGGTTCGGTTTCAAGATGAATTGCGCGCGAAAAAACCAGCTGGCATTTACTGGCTGCAATCATCATTTGCCCGCATTTTAGGGCCCGATGCGATTGCCTCTTACCGTTTTGTAAATCTATTGGCGCTATTGGCGGCTGTTTTTGCGCTTTATCATATTGGCTTGCAGCTATATGACCCGCGATCAGCCTTGGCGGCAGCAGCACTATTTTCAAGCGGGTTTCTGGTGCTTGGCGAGGTGCATCTTGCCAAAACCGACACGGTTTTAATGGCGCTGGCACTTGCCCAGCAATGGGCGTTGATGCAGCTTTATCTGGCATGGCAAAACGACCAACCACCACCGCGTCATGGCTGGTTATGGTTTTGGCTTGCGATGGCCGCAGGGATTTTGGTCAAAGGGCCGGTTCTGCCGGTTCTGGCATTGCTTAGCGTGGCAGCGCTTTGCCTGTGGCATCGGCAATTTCGCTGGCTTGCCATAATTCGGTTCTGGCGCGGGTTTGCCATCATTCTTGTTTTATGTTTGCCATGGGCGCTTTTGGTATCGGCGGCAACGGATGGCGCCTTTCTGTCAACAGCGATATCAGGTGATTTGCTTGCCAAGGTCAAATCGGGACAGGAATCCCATGGCGCCGCACCAGGTACATATGCGCTTGTTCTGGCGCTATTGATCTGGCCAGCAACGCCGCTTTTGATATGGGTGGCCGGTCAGGTTAAAGCCTTTACCAGCCGCGCTGAAACACGGTTTTTACTGGCTTGGATTGTGCCATTCTGGGTGATGATCGAGCTGATTCCGACCAAATTACCGCATTACCCGTTACCAGTTTTGCCAGCGCTGATTTTACTTTTGATTGGTGGGGTTGCCGTTCTTGCCAAACCGGCAGATGGCACCGCCAAATGGCGGTATTATCTTGGCATCAGCCTTCGGTATCTTGGCATTGCGGTTGGGCTGGTAATGGCACTAGTGGTCATTTGGGGGGCAATGACATTTGGCGGCGAGACAAGCCGTCAGGCGCTTGGTTTCGCCTTTCTTGGTTTGGGCGTCGCGGCGCTGGCAGCATGGTTTGGCCATTTATGGATTCGCCAAGCCTTGTGGCGTCCCTTTTTTGGCATGATTGGTGCCGCAATGCTGTTTCATATGATTGTCTTTTCAGGGGTCTTTCCAACCTTGTCCCGCATTCATGTTTCAAGCGCAATTGCCGCGAAGATCGCCGCCTTGCCCGCCGCACCAGCCGCAATTGCGACAAGCGGCTATCAGGAACCGTCATTGGTATTTCTGCTTGGCCGCGACCTGTTGCTTCTTGATCCGACAGAAGCGGCGCTATTCTTGATCGAGGCACCGGGTGGGCTGGCCATTATCGAACAACGACACCAAGCCGCTTTTCTTGACGCCGCCAGCCAGTTGAAACTTGGGCTTGCCACACCGGTGCAATTATCCGGATTTAACATATCAAAAGGCCAAGAAGTCGTTATTTTATTGTATCGTACCGAGATATTTGACGCGACTGTTAGCAAGGAGTAAAAGCAGAGACCTTTAACAGTCGATGTGATAGTTCCAGTAATGGCATCAAATCCAGCTTCAAAAACCACCAAACGAAACACCGTGAAATCGGGGGCCGTGAAATCGGGGGCTTCCAAAAAAACGGCCGCCCAAAAGGTCGGTTCGGCTTCGGTGCGGGCAAACCGCAACCCGGTCGAAATTTCGCTTCTGGTGCCGGTTATGAATGAAGCTGGCAATATTCGGCCATTGATTGATGAAATTTGTTCCGCCTTTGACGGTCGTCAATTCGAAATCATCTATATTGACGATGCCAGCAATGATGCCACCGCCGATGAATTGGCCGCAGCCCTTGACGCGGTTCCGCAATTGCGGGTGCTTCGCCATTCGCAACGCGCTGGGCAAAGCGCGGCAATCCGGTCTGGCCTGTTGCAGGCAAATGGCGATCTGATTGGCGTTCTAGATGGTGATGGTCAAAATGTACCAGCCGATTTTCCAGCATTGGAATCATCGGTTATCGCGGCAAGCAAAGATGGCAAAATGGTCATGGCAGCAGGCATTCGCCAGCGCCGTGATGATAGCGCCATGCGTTTATTGGCATCGCGTGGGGCGAAATGGGTGCGCGCCAGCCTTCTTGCCGATACGCATCCAGATTCGGGTTGTGGCATCAAGATTCTGCCACGCGCATTGTTTTTGCAATTGCCCTTTTTCAATCATATGCACCGGTTTATGCCAAGCCTGGTTCGCCGCCATGGCGGGGTGGTTCTTGGTGTGCCAGTGGCGCATCGCCCGCGCATTGCAGGCACGTCGAAATATCGTATTCTTGACCGGTTGCTTGTTGGCATTTCCGATGTTTTGGGAGTGATCTGGCTGTTGCGCCGCGCGCCCGCCCAAGGTGCGGTTCATGAAGTGATGACGGCGACGCCGGCAAACAAAAAGACCAAACCAAAGGAAGCAGCGCAATGATCGCTTTTTTGTCGGCATCAATTGAAATGGCGGTTCGCAGCTTTGCCAACGCGTTGCTGGCGGTATTTCCATTTTTACCAGCCAGCCTTGCAACCAATCCCGAACAGATCATGATCATAATTGGCTTTGCCGGACAGGGGCTGTTTGCCATGCGCTTTATCGTGCAATGGCTAACCTCCGAAGGTCAGGGTCGGTCGGTTATCCCGATTGCTTTTTGGTATTTTTCGATTGGTGGCGGGGCGGTTTTGCTGCTTTACGCGATTTGGCGGCAAGATCCGGTGATCATTTGCGGACAGGGGCTTGGCCTATTTATCTATCTTCGCAATCTGTTTTTGATCCGAAAATCGCAAAGTAATGCCGCCAAAGGTGATACGGCCTAAAGGCTGGTTTTGCCCATTTCCATAATGATGGCCCAATGTTCGGCTGAAACCGGCGTGACGGATAGGCGTGACTGGCGCACCAAAGCCATTTCAGCCAAACGGTCGTCAGATTTGATTTGCCCAAGCGTCACCGGAACCGCCATCGGTTTTACCGCCCGAATCGTAACCATGCCAAATCGGCCGCTGGCATCGGTTGGATCGGGATGATACAGCGCCGAAACTTCAGCAATACCGACAATCTGTTTTTCATTGACCGAATGATAGAAAAACACCAAATCGCCAATTTCCATGGCTTTCATATTATTGGATGCCTGATAATTGCGAACGCCATCCCAGCCTTCGCCAGCCGCACCGCGATCCATCTGGTTTTGCCATGACCATGATGATGGTTCAGATTTCATAAGCCAATATTGCATCATACTGTCTTGCTAATGATCGGTTCATCACGCCTATTCGGCGCCGGCACGGCGGGCAAGCAGGCTTGCCACAACCGCATGTAAATTCTGGCCATGATTAACCAGATTGTCCACCGCATTTGTGATCGGCAGATCTACCCCTTTGGCTTTTGCCAATGCAGCAAGCTGGGCAACAGTACGGCTTCCTTCGGCAAGCTTGGCTGGCGGTGCTTCGCCGCGCCCAAGCGCCATGCCAAATGCCATATTGCGCGAATGTGGCCCGGCGCAAGTCAAGGCCAGATCGCCAACACCAGCAAGCCCGAAAATCGTATCCGGCTTGGCACCCATCAGGCTGGCAAATCGGGCGATTTCAGCAAGCCCGCGTGTCAGAATAGCGGCCTTGGCATTATCGCCAAATCCGGCACCAACGGCGCAGCCTGCGGCAATCGCAATGACGTTTTTCATGGCACCGGCAAGCGCAACACCAACCGGATCATCATTGCTGTAGAGCCGCAAATTACTACCTTCAAAAGCATCTTGAATGCGGTTGGCGGTTGCCAGATCATCGCTCGCTGCAACCAATGCAGCTGGCAATCCGGCAAACACCTCATCGGCAAAGCTTGGCCCGGAAAACACCGCCAATGGATGGTCTGGCAGCAATCGTGATGCAAGGTCGGTAAGCAGCATGGCACTGCCATCATCAGCCTTGCCAATGCCTTTTGCACAGAGGCTAACCACCGCTAGCGGGTGATTTTTCTGACGCTCGGCAATCATCATAAAACTGGCTTGATTGGCCACCACCGGAACCGCAACAAAAATCAGCTCGGCATCATCAAGGCAGGCCAGATCAAGCGTTGCGGCGATGGGCGCTGCTGGCGCCGAATCAGGCAATTGCAAACAACGACCCATTGCCAGCGCATCAACACTTTCCTGACGGCGCGCCAAAACCATTGTTTGCTGGCCAGCCCGGTTCAGCGCGGTGGCGATAGCCGCCCCCCAACTGCCTGCACCAATCACAACAGCGCGAGCCACAATTGCGCGGGTCATTGGCGCACCCCCCGACCGGGTGGCGGGCTGGCCTCAGGATCAAGCGGCCATCTGGGGCGCGGCGCAAAAGCTAGATCATCAGGCCGGTCAAACCGCTCAAGCGCGGCCCACGCAATCATCGCCGCATTATCGGTACATAATTTTGCTGGCGGTACCGAAAGGCGGAAATTGGCATCGGCTGCAACCCGCTGCAAAACCGCAAAAATATGCTGATTAGCAGCAACACCCCCAGCAATGACAAGCGCTGGCTGATTAGCATCATCATGCGGAAATTCATCGCGAAAGCGGGTTAATGCTGCCTTGGTACGATCGGCAAGACAATCAGCAATCGCCGCCTGCAAACTGGCAGCAAGATCGGCAATCGGTGCCGCCTCAGGCCCGCCAAACTGGCTTAGCCGATTGACCAAAGCCGTTTTCAAACCGGAAAAGGAAAAATGACATCCGGCACTGCCTTTGAGCGGGCGTGGCAATGCGATAGCTTTGGCATCACCTGATTTGGCCGCCGCCTCGATCGCCGGCCCACCCGGATAGCCAAGCCCCATTGCCTTGGCGCATTTATCAAAAGCCTCACCAGCGGCATCATCCATGGTTGTACCATAGCGGCGATAATCACCCGGCCCCACGACCGCTAATAGCTGGGTATGGCCGCCTGAAACCAAAAGCAGCAAATAGGGAAAAGCCACATCATCGGCAAGCCGCGGACTAAGCGCATGGCCTTCAAGATGGTTAACCGCAAAATAGGGAATCTGCCGTGCTGCGGCAATCGCCTTGGCGGTGACCGTGCCAACCGCAACCCCGCCAATTAAGCCGGGTCCACCGGTTGCCGCAACAGCGTCGATATCACCCATCGTCAAACCAGCCGTGGCAAGCGCGTCACGAATCACCTGATCAATCATTTCCAGATGCGCCCGTGCGGCAACTTCGGGAACAACACCGCCATGTTTGGCATGGGTTTCGATTTGTGACGCAATTTCATTGGCGTAAATGGTTTTATCAGCCGCAACAATCGCCGCTGCGGTTTCGTCGCAACTGCTTTCAATGCCAAGCATAATTACGGGGCTTTGCGCCATGAATGATATTCCTCTAAAAAACTTGCCCCACCTTATCCGAAGCCGGATTGAGATGCCAGTCCTGTCAACAAAACAGCCAAACATGCCGGTTTTTCTGAAAAGCTGGTTTTTTGGCTTTGCATTTGCGAGCCAGCCCTTTAGACATGGCGTGCTATGAAAGTTGATGTCTCATTTTTTGATGCTAATCCAGTGCGGTTGGCAAGCCGTGCGTCGCAGCTGGCGATGGTGCAGGCTGAAATGGTTTGCACCGCGCTTCAGCCGGCCGCCGTAACGGTGCGTCCAGTAACAAGTGAAGGCGACCGGATTCTCGATCGCTCGCTTGTTGAGGCTGGTGGCAAAGGGCTGTTTATCAAGGAACTTGAACGGTCAATTCTGGCTGGCGAATCCGACGCTGCTGTTCATTCGATGAAAGATATGGAAACGCATTTTGCCGCCGGCACCGAAATTGGGGCGGTCATGGTGCGCGAGGATCGCCGTGATGCGCTTGTCGGGCCCTATCAAAGCCTTGATGATTTGCCAAAAGGCGCGCGCATTGGCACCGCCTCGGTACGCCGCGCCGCAATCCTGCTTCATTACCGGCCTGATCTTCAAATCAATCTGATCCGGGGCAATTTGAACCGGCGGCTTGGTTTGCTGGCGGCGGGTGATTATGACGCCCTTATTCTTGCCGTTGCTGGCATTAAACGGCTTGGGGTTGATATTGCCTATGCGCCGATTGACGCCGAGATCATGCCATCGGCGGTGGCACAAGGCGCACTTGCCATTCAGATCGCCGCCGCCGATACACCGCGCGCCGTTGCGGTCAAAAATCTTGTTTCGACTTTGACCTGTCCAACTGCGCTTGTTGAAGTGACTGCCGAACGCGCACTTTTGAGCTTTCTTGATGGATCATGTCAAACGCCCATTTCGGCAAGCGCAGTTTTAGATGCAACCGGACATGTCACGCTTGATGGCATGATTTTGCGCCCTGATGGCAGCGCGGCGCATCGAAAGCAAATGCGCGCACCTGCTGATCAAGCTGAAAGATTGGGCACTGAATTGGGCGCTGAATTAATTGGCCTTGCTGGTGGCCGCGACTTTTTGGTTTAATTCCCGCTAGATTAATTCTGGTCGGATTGATTCTGGTCGGATTGATTCTGGCTGGTTTTAAATTATCGGCCTTAACCTCAATGGCGCAAAAGGGATGATAATGGCAAAATTCACCCTGATTATCCGGCCGCAACCTGATGCTGATCGTGATGTTGGCTGGCTAAACCGCTATGGCGTGCCAGCGCTTGCCAGTCCGGTGATGAGCGGCGCGCCGGTTTCGCCTCCTTCATTGGCGCATGATCTTGGCAATCCGGCAGATTTTACCGGCATTATTTTTACCAGCCGCCATGCGGTCGATGCGGTTGCCAAGACGGCCGACGCCACCACATGGATTTCAAAACCAGCCTTTGTTGTTGGATCGGCAACAGCCGCCGCAGCAAAACAGGCCGGATTTAAAAACATCATCATCGGCAGTGGCGGCGGCGCAGGCTTGGTTGAACCAATCCAGCAAGCCGTGACAGATGCCAATCGTGCAAATCCACAAAAGGCCAATTTATTATGGCCAAGTGCGCGTGAAATTAGTTTTGACATGACCGCAGCCATGCGCCGCCATGATATCGCGGTTCAACGTTTACCAGCCTATCAGATGACGGCCAATGCCGATCTTGTGCCGCCAGTTCGTGCGGCATTGGCAAAAAATTGCATTTCCGCGGTGATTGCGATGTCGCCAAGATCGATCCAGATTTTGCGGGAAAATATGGACGCTTCTGGGCTGGGGTCTGCCCGAAACAAGATTGACCTAATCGCTGGCAGTGACGCGATTGCTGCGGCGGCAGGTGATGGGTGGAACCATGTCTATGTAGCACGCCATCCGCGCCGAAGCCGGCTTCTAGCGATCGCAGTTCTGCGGCATCGGCGATTTGATCTGGCATAAGCCAGCCTGCAGATTTTGCATCGGCCATATGCGGTGACGCTGGTATCTTGTCATGCGGCTATGATATGATTTGCTGGGATATGATCTGGGCGGATATGATTTGCTGGGATAGGCTCTACTAGAGACTGTATCCAATCGCGGCAGGCAAATAGCAAATAAGGTTCGGCAAAAGCATTATGGCAAAATCAAAGCGACCATCCGCCAAAACGGGCGATACGATTGACGGCGATACGATTGACGGGGATGCGATTGAAAAACCCGTAGATCAAACAGCGCCGCCACATGCCAGCGCATCAAAACATAGCCAGACCGCACCGCCGCCGAGTGGCCTCTCCAGTGGCCCCTCATCCAACGCTGGTTCTTTGATCACATTTGCGGCCTTGGCCTTGTCAGTTTTTGCGATTGGTCTTGCCAGCTTTGCCATTTGGCAGCAACGCCAGAACACAGCCGATATCGCCGCCCTTATGCCAGCTAGCAACAGTGATACAATGGAATCGGCGAATATTACAAATTTGGAGCCTAATAATTCGGGGCCTAATAATTCGGGGCCTAGTAGTTCAGAGGAAAGTAGTTCAGATCTTGCTGACCGGCTTACCGCGCTTGAAAGCCAGCTTGCCGCCGACCGGCAAAGCCAGCAATCGGCACTTGCTGGCCTGCAAGACCAGATGGCCACACCAGCACCACCAGCCGCCGATAACAGCCAAAATAATGATTTCGGCAGTGATGCCAAAGCCGATATTGCCGCCATTCGTAATGATATGGATCAACGCTTTGCCGCGCTTGAGGCAGCATTGGCCAACAAAGCTCTGCCAGCAAAAGCGGGGGAAGATGCCAGCGATAATGCCGATAGCCAGCCGGCGGCCGGCACGCAACCTGCCAGCACCAGCCCGCAAATGACCGCGCCAACAGGCCTTTTGGTTGTCAGTGGCCTTCTTGCCGATAATCTGGCTGGCCAGCCACTTGAGCGCTGGTTGTCATTGCTACAAGGGCTTGCCGATCGCGGTGCCAACATAACCGGCCTTGCGCCATTGCAAAACGCGGCAAATCCGATGCCGGACAGCCCGCATCAATTGCTGCAAAAAGCCTATGATTTGGTGCCGCAAATGACCGCCGCGTTAAATCATGCTGCCGATAATGCCGGATTTTTGGAAAAAACCGGTGCCAAGCTTGGCCAGCTTGTCCAGCTTCGGGCAATTGGCGATGGCGCTGGTGGCAATGCCGCTGCGCTTGGTGATTTTGAAACAGCGCTTGCGCTAAAAGATCTTGGCAGCGCGATCAATGCTGCGGGGCAATGGTCGGGGTCTGATCTGCCATCGCTTGATGCGTGGCTGGCCGCCGCCAAGGCGCGTCAGACACTTGATAAGGCGGTCAATGGGCTGGTGACAGATTATCTTGCCACTGCCATTGATGTTCAATAATGCCACGAGCTGGATTGCATTTAGATCATGTTTAAAAAGCTTCTGATTCTGTTTTCGATCGTCATTGCCGCCGCCGCTGCGGCAAGCTGGCTTGCCAGCCAGCCCGGGGCGGTGCAAATCGAATGGCTTGGCTGGCGCATGGAATTGCCAACAAGTCTGGCGGTTGCGCTGATTGTTATCTTTGCGCTTATTCTGGTGTTTTTTGATCGGCTCTTGCGCGCCATCCGCGCGATGCCGCGCTGGCTTGGCGGACGGCTTCGTCAACGCCGTGACGATGCTGGCCACCGTGCGCTGACATTGGGGTTAATGGCGGTATCGGCAGGCGAACCGGCCGAGGCGCGCAAACATGCCAGCCGCGCCGAGCGTTTGTTAAAAGAACCAAAACTCACCGGCCTTTTGGTGGCGCAAGCAGCGCATCTTGCCGGTGATCATCAAGCAGCGCGGCGTTATTTCACGTCAATTTTGGATGATCGCGAAACAGCTTTTCTTGGTCATATCGGGTTAATGCGCTTGGCGCTTGATGATCATGATCCGGTCAAGGCCCGCCAATCGGCAAAAGCTGCACTGGCGCTCAAGCCAAATTCGGTGCTGGCGGCTAATCATCTTTTCAAGCTGGAGACCGGCCGCAAGGATTGGGACGCGGCGCTTCCGGCGTTGGACGTGATGGCGCGCCAGCAGAAAAAAACCAAATCAAAAACAGCGCCTGATCAATTGGCGCTTATTACGCGTCAAGCTTGCGCGCTGCATTTTTTAAAAGCCGATGAATTGCAAGAGAGTGATCGCAAATCAGCCGATAAGGAACTTTTGACAGCGTTAAAGATTGACCCGGGATTCCTGCCAGCCGTCACCATGCTTGCCGATCATTATCTTGATGACAAAGCGCATGGGCGCGCGGCGAAAATTCTGGAAACAGCGTTCAAAATTCACCCCCATGACAGCATTGCAACAAGGCTAAAGACGGCATGGAAAAGCAATGATGGCCAATTTATCGCAAAGCTGAGCAAGCTGTTGGCACAGATTGAATCAAGCCAGCAGAAAACGGCCCATTTTCTGGTCGCCAAACAGGCACGCGATGCAGGTCTTGACGGTGAGGCTGAACGATTATTCAGCGCGGCGCGCGATCTTGATGGCGGTGAAGAAGATACCCAGTCACTTTGGCACTGCGCATCTTGCAAAAGCAGGCATGATGATTGGCAGGCATTTTGCCCCGCTTGTGATGAATTTGCCGCTTTGGTTTGGCAAAGGCCAGCCGGAACAAGCCCGCTTATCAAGCATGAGTCATAGCCCCGTTCAGCCCGATGCCACCGCCCCTCATTGGCGTGGCTAGGAAAGCGAAATGGCAAAACAGAATCTGTCCATAAACAACGGTAGGAACGATGGGGATAGATGAAATAGCCCGCCGATAGAAACGTGACGGGCTATTCCTAACTTGTGATGTGAAGGCCTATTTGCGTGAGATTGCCAGATGAACCAATGCGCCAAGTGATGCACCAATGATCCAAGCATATCCACCGCCACCGCCCAGATTTGCAAAGAAATCATCCAAACCAAACACCAGAATGTTCGGCCAGACCGATCCAACCGCGATGTAACCCGAGATAAGCCAAGCCAATATCGCTTTGCGATTAAAGCCGCCATTATAGTGATATTCAGCGTCTGGGCTGTCGTCAAACAACGCATCAATATTTAATTGCTGCTTTTTGATGAGATAATAATCCGCAATCATAATGCCAAACACTGGCGCAAGAATCGCCCCAAGCGTGTTCACAAATGGGAACAGCCCCATTTGCGTTATGACCGACACCCACAAACCGCCAATCACAAATCCAAAGATGGCGGTAATCAGCCCACCCATGCGGAAATCAATTTTACTCGGAAGCAGATTTGCCAAATCATATGCAGGCGGAATGAAATTGGCCACCATGTTGATTCCAACCGTTGCCGCAAAAAATGCAAAAGCGGCGATGATGGTCAAAAGAATATTATCTATCTTTGCCACCATTGCTGTTGGATCGGCGATATATTCACCAAAAATTGCAATCGTTCCGCCTGTGATCATGAGCGTGATGAAAGAGAAAAAGACAACATTACCAACCAAGCCCCACAGATTGCCTTTCCGCATTTCAGCTTCGCTGCTCACAAAACGCGCAAAATCGCCAAAATTGATGACCACCGCGGCGAAATATCCAACCATGATCGAAAAGACAGCAACAAAGGCACCGATTGCACCAAGCCCTTCAAACTCGCCTGACCGGTTACCACCGGAAAAAATCGAGCCAACCTCAGACAATAATCCACCACCAGCCTTGGCCCAAATGGCGATCATCAGAACAATCATCACAACATAAACTGCCGGACCGGCAAAATTAAGAAACCGTTTGATCAGATCTATACCTTGCCAGAAAAGATAAATTTGGAATAACGACACAAAAATAAAGGAAACCCACATCACGCCAGTCATGCCCAAGAACATGACTTCACCCTGATTGCCAGTAACAGCGGTAATCAATAGCGCCACAGCAGTGGATGCCGCATAGGTTTGCGCACCATACCAAAACATTGCAACAAGGCCGCGTGCCATCGCCAGAAAATTTGCGCCGAAAACGCCCATGCTGACACGCGCGAAAACAGGATAGGGTATGCCATGCACAACACTTGGCTTGCCTGATAAATTAACCAACCAGGAAATGAAAAAACCGGCCAAAATTAATGCGGCAAAAACCGCCCAGCCATTCAATCCTGAATATAAAAACAAAGATGCCGCAAGCGTGTAGCCAAAAAGACTTTGAACGTCATTTGCCCATACGTTAAATATTTCAAACCAGCCCCAATTCTTTTTATCCTTCGAAGTGGGGGCGAGATCCAGATTATATAATCGTTCAGATTTACTCATCTTGTTCTCCTCATCTATATGAAAAATTCATACATCTTTATGAAAAAACAAAAAAAACAGTAACCTAGACAAAATTTTTAAAAAATATTCTACAGAAAGATCACTTTATTTTGGGTTCATAAAGAACCGCAACCACTGATTAAGGCACGGCACCCAAAGCATGACGCCAAATCATTCCATTTTGGCGGCTTCCATCATGGATTTTGCCAATTAGCAAAGCCATCATCTGGCCTGTTGACCTTCCCCTTGGGGGAAGATCTATGGTGCGGCAATAGGAGAGATTTATGGCCATCACAATCGACACACTAAACATCCATTGGCAGTGCAAACATACATGGAAGCGCGCAAGCTATAACACCAGCTGGTGTTTGCTTGGCTGTTCGATTGGTGATCTTGGAACGATATTTTACTTTCAAACCATGGGCATTGACTGGCCAGTTCTATGGATCATGTCACTTGCCATTATGAATGGTCTTTTGACCTCGATCATTTTGGAAACAATCATTCTGGCGCGCCAGATGGCGTTCAAAATCGCATTGAAAACGGCGTTTGGCATGTCCTTGATTTCGATGATTTCAATGGAAGTGGCGATGAATCTTACCGACTTTATGCTGACAGGCGGCGCCTTGCTCACTTGGTGGGCAGTGCCGCTTATGCTTGTTGCCGGCTTTATCACGCCATTGCCCTATAATTACTGGCGCCTGAAAGCATTGGGCAAAGCCTGTCATTAAAATCAGCGCATCGTGATCATGACATAACGATCATGAAATTGCGATTATGATATTTCGATTTTGACCCACCACTGCCGATCATCAAAAGGAACCGCCCTTAACATGACTTTACGCAACATGGCTTTACGCAAAACTGCCCTTACCACAGCCCTCGCCCTTTCATGCGGTTTTTCCATGCTTGCCTATGCGCATAGCGGTGCCACTGGCATTGTCAAAGAACGGATGGATTTCTTCACGCAAAATAAGGACGATCTTAAAGCTATCAAGACGCATTTTCGAAATGGCGACCTTGATGCGATTGTTCCCCTTGCCACGCAAATTCGTGATTGGGCAGAGAAGATGCCAGCCTATTTTCCAGCAGGAAGCGATGGCAAACCATCCGAAGCATCACCGCAAATCTGGTTGGATTTTTCGGGATTTGAGCGTGCCGCCAATGCCAATTATCAAGCCGCCAATCAATTGGTGATTGCCGCCAAAGCGGGTGATTCCAAGGCCGCGATCAAGGCGTTTAAAGCCACCGCAGCAACCTGCAAAAGCTGTCACAAATCATATAAATTGGATTAATGTAATGCGCAAAAACACCCTTGCCTTTTCATGTCTGACGCTAATGCTTGCCGTCCCAATGCCAAGCATTGCCGATGATCTTGTTGAATTGCGCCCCGATGATCCAGTCTATGTAAAGCTTGGGCAAAAAATCTATATGGATCAATGCGCAAGCTGTCACGGGGTCGCTCTGGAAGGACAGGCTGGCTGGCGCGATACGATGGTTGATGGTATGCGGCTTGCCCCGCCACATGATAAATCAGGCCATACATGGCATCATCCAGATGCGTTGCTTTTCAAACTGACCAAATATGGCTTTGCCGCAATGATTGGCAGTGACTATAAAGTTAGCATGCCTATTTATGATGGTTTGTTAAAGGACGAAGAAATCATCGCCGCCTTGTCTTATATCAAATCGACATGGCCAGATGATGTCAGGCAAATCCATGATAAAATCAATGATGATTACAAGCTGAACAACGCTATGGAAAACAGCAAAAGCGGCTCTTAATCTGTCAAATCTTCGCGGACGCCAGCGCTCGCCGTCTTGATTTTTGACCAGCAAGACACGGATTTCCGCATCAACCATCCCATGATAATGCTGGTGATCCATTTTTCATAAAGCGCCGGTGATAATCTTGTCACCGGTTCATAATCAAGCTTGTTATAATAGGCAAAAACTTCGATTTGCAGGTCATTAATTTGCCGTTCAGCAAGCAGATCCTTGATTTCATAGCTGGTTCGGTTGCGAAACCAGCGTTCAAACCGCTTGTTTAATTTCCGTTCAATCCAATACATATGATTTGAGCGGTAATCGGCCTCGATCACCTCGAGCAATGCATGATCATCGGCTGTCATAGATTAATCGCTCCAATTATTGTAGACAGGGGCTTGTCACTTGTTGTGAAACCGACCCGCCAGATAGACTATGATGATCGCAAATGCCAAACCGCACCCGAAAAAGCAAACATCATGAATGAAACCGGCGCGCTTTTTGGCCTGTTTCTCTCAGCTTTTCTTGCTGCCACAATTTTACCGGCGCAATCCGAGCTTGGCCTTGGATATTTGGTGATTACATCACAATATTCAATGGGGCTGCTGGTTCTGTTTGCCAGTCTTGGCAATACGCTTGGCGCGATCGTCAATTGGGTCATCGGGCGCAGCATTGCATCATCGGTTATGCGAATGGAAAAAATAAAGGCCTCACCGCGCTACCAGTCGATTGCCCGCTGGTATCAGAAATTTGGACGCTGGACGCTTTTGCTAAGCTGGGTGCCAATCATTGGCGACCCAATCACCGTGATGGCTGGCATTTTCAAAGAACCTCTGAAAAGCTTTGTTTTGATTGTGGCGCTGGCAAAAACCACCCGCTATGTGGTGATTGCGCTTTTTGCTGAAAAATTTGCTTTTGGATAAGCGTCACAGACCGCTATGATTTGCCGCATTACTTTTTCCCAATTAGAAATGCTGTCACCATAAGAATGCAAAAAGGAATGGATGCATGATTGATTTTTATACATGGACAACCCCGAATGGCCGCAAAGTCTCGATCCTTCTCGAAGAGCTTGGCGTCGATTACGAAGTGCATTCCATCAATATCACCCAAGGCGATCAAAATAGCCCTGCATTTTTGAAGATCAGCCCGAATAACAAAATCCCGGCCATCATTGACCGCGACAATGGTATGAGTTTGATGGAATCAGGCGCTATTCTTATTTATTTGGCCGAAAAATATGGGAAATTCCTGCCAAAAGACAGCATCGCACGCGCCGAGGTCAATGAATGGCTGATGTGGCAAATGGGCGGGTTTGGCCCGATTCTTGGACAGGCGCATCATTTCCTGCATTTCAATCCGGGCAAATCAGATTATGCCGAAGCGCGGTTTCGCAGCGAAGTGGCGCGGCTTTATGGTGTTCTTGATCGGCGGCTTGAAGGGCGCGATTATATTTGTGACGATTATTCGATTGCTGATATGGCCTGCTGGCCATGGGTGTCGCGCTATGAATGGCAACAGGTCAATCTTGCCGATTATCCGAATGTCCGATCATGGTATCAGCGCCTTCTGGCACGCGATGCAGTGCAAAAAGGCTATCATATACCCAAACATATGGGCGAAATCCCACAAGGCTGATCCGGATTTTTCAACTATCGGCTGTTCCGCCCATAAGCCGGATGGAGCGGCCATTATCACCTATAATATTTGTGAAGCTGTTTTGCTCATGCTAGCCTTTTGTCACCTGACGATGAAAACCATCTGGTGACTGAAGGGAGGCAAGATGAAACTTACAATTATTGCGCGCGGTCGCGATGATTTCGGCGTTATTGTGAATAGTGAAGAATTGCATAAGACCAGACAGTCGATTTTCAAAGTGAATGTAACCGATGCCGATCTTCACCAGCTAACTGAAAGCCGTGTCGATAAAGATCATCTTATTGAATTTGCCTTTACCTTTTTGCTGGAACGCGAACCTGTTGAGGCGATTCAATCTGCCTTCAACATGAAAACCATCAGCCATTTTTTCCCTGACTTTCCCGAAGCGGTAAAAAGTTGGGTTGATGAAAATGCCGAATAGCGATTTCGGATAAACGCATATCGCGCCTGCTGGCAAAATTAGGCAACACTGCCTTGCCATTATAAAGTGGCCAATCCAGTTTGAACCAGCCAAGAACCGACAAAATATGGCATGAGATTTGCAAGGGTCTCATCAAGGTCAAACCCCTAATTCGTGCAAAGCATCCCAAAAAGAGAATTTGACGCGAACTAGCCGTGGTTTGGACCTCCGATGAGAACCCTCATCAGCCTTAACGGTTGGTGGGGGTTTTTCTTTAGGCGAAATTCACGAATTCTAGCATTTACCGCTATTTTGTTGGTCGTCTTCGTGACCGACCTTGGTGGCGCATCTGATTGGCCTAACGGCCAGCTTGTCACAGCCAAAAACCAGCATTACGATGATGGTATTACGGTTAAAATGGATTTTGCGTCAAATCAGGTAATGATGATCAGCGAAGCGGAGCTGTTGATGACCAATAAAGCCGAAGTTTTGATTAATCTTGAGGACTACCCCATTCATCAGGCTGGCGCAAAGCGTGATCAGCTTATCGAAACCGTTCGAACCCAACTTGCCAAAGATGGCTGTGCTGTTCTGAAATCATTTCTGACGGCCGAAGGGGTGCGCCTTTTGCGCGATGAGGCCGACCGCGTTGCGCCTTTTGCCCATGCATCCCATGGCAAGACAAATGCCTATTTTACCGCTGATGATCCATCGCTTGCCGTCGATCACCCTTGCCGCCGTTTTTTCGACCGCTCAAACGCCTTTGTTCCGGCTGATCATTTCAAAACCAATGGTGCCTTGCGACGGATTCATGATTTTCCGGCATTTGACCCTTTTATCAAAGCATGCCTTCACCAGCATGACGTCTATCGCTATGCAGATCCGCTTGCCGATGTGATCGTGAATGTGGCCTATGCTGGTGATGGATTCCCATGGCATTTTGACACGAATAATTTCACCATCACCCTTGCCATTCAATCGGCCGATGAAGGCGGTTTATTCGAATATGCCCCGAATATCCGGCAAGATGGCGAAAATTTTGAGGCGGTAAAGGCGGTTCTTGATGGCGTTTCGGATCGGGTCAAATCGCTTGCGCTTGAACCGGGGGATTTACAGCTATTCAAAGGCCGCTATTCGCTTCACCGTGTCAGCCCGCTAAAAGGGTCGACGCCGCGTTATGTGGCGATCCTGTCCTATGTCGAACAGCCCGATATGGTCGGAACACCCGAACGCGTCAAACAGCTTTATGGCCGTGTTTTGCCAATCCATCTCGAACGCGCCGGTTTGCGGGGTGACTCCTATCTTGATTAGCAAAACACCGCGTAATTGACAGAATTTGTCATCTAACGCAGACTTTTCAAGACCATCGCTTTGCTGCATTGAAACAGCATCGCAGCCTATAGATCAACCTGTCATGACAATGACAAAGGGGAAAGATAGAGGCAGATAATGACACCATTTATTGCAAAATTAATCGAACGAAGCTGTGTCACAACACATGCCGATTGTCCGCTTGATGATTTAATCGCAATTCTTGCCGAACGCCGCATTGGCACTGTGGTGGTGGTTGATCGTGACCATCAGGTTATTGGCATCGTCTCGGAACGCGATATCATACGGCATTTATCAACCGGCGGCACGACAGCCGATACCCTCACCAAAAATATTATGACAAGCAAAGTGATCACGGTTGAAAATAACGTCACATCAGCACAGCTTATGCAGCTGATGACCGAGCATCGCATCCGGCATGTGCCAATCACCCGTGACGGCAAGCTTGTTGGTATTGTATCGATTGGCGATGTCGTCAAACGGCTTTTGGAAAAATATGAACAAGAAGCTGAACTGATCAAACAATTCATCAATTCATAGCCAGCAATTCAGCATCGATTCCGGCATTATCAGCTTATGAAAATAAGCCCGCCAACACAGATCAGAACAACACCGGTAATGCGGTTAATGCGCTGGCGCAAAATTGGCGAATTGAGCATTTTTGACACATGATCAAACATCAGTGCCAACGCCAAATTGCCAAGAAATGGCACCAAGGCTGATAGCCCGCCAATAACAGCGATATCAATTGGCTGCAGCGCCGCCACGGTAAAAAATCCCGGCAGAATACCGATATAGAATAAAATGGCCTTTGGATTACCAAGAATCACAAGAATGCCGGCAAACAGCCCTGCCAGCATGCCCGGACGGGTCAATTGATTGGGAAGATTGATCGTTTCGATTTTTGACCGCAACAGGCTGACCCCCATTGCGACAAACACAAACACCGCCACATATTTCAACCAAAAAACCAGATCAGCATGAAAGCTGGCCATCTGATTCAGCGTCAAAAGCGCCGCAACGGCCCAGGCAACATCACCAAATGCAACCCCAAGCGCCAATGGCCAAGCGCCAGCAAATCCACCTTTCAAACCGCGGGCAAGCATTGCCACCCACACCGGACCGGGCGTCAGAAACAGCAAAAACAGCGCGGCAGCATAAAGCCCAATTTCACTCGCGGTTAGCGTCACTGAATTGATAGCCTTTTCTCGAAATAATGGGGCACCTGGTAAATTGGGTCAGATTTCTGTTCCAACCATTTTTAATCCGCCAGCCTTTGTTCCCATAGAATTTTCCCATAGCAATTTTTGGGACGAAAAATCAAAATTCTATCATCAGATTTGGATAATATCTAAACGTCATCACGGCGGCGTTTGCCACTATGGCAGTTCTCACTGAGGCGGTTGTTACGATGACCTGTCTTACTTTGCAGTGTCTCACTATGGCGCTTTTCATAGTGCTTTTTCATATAACCAACAAGATGAAAAGCCACCATGGTAATCAGAAAATAAGAGGCAAATTGATCAACAAGATGTTCGGTTAACGGCTGTTCGGACTCGTCCTCACGCATGGTTTATCCTGTTATCCATTGTATCATTCGTATCACGCCAACGATTTCACTTTAGCCGGACTGCGCCGGCAATTACCATGAAAACCCGCATCGCAACTGGGAAAAATATGCCAGCACTGCCAGGCGTCAATTTCATCATGCCGTGATCAATTATTGATCAAGAGGCTTGCACCGCATCAAAAGTCAGGCCAGGCTTCATAACGAGAGCTATTTGTTTTATTTTTATGTTTTGGCGCTGTACCAGCCCCATAAAACAGGACGCATATGATGATTGACAGTTTGACCCGCCCGTTCCGTGCCAAGTCTGTGGATGATATCTATATCAATATCAGCCATTTTCTTGATCATTTTATCATGCTTATTTTTGCCAAGGCCGCCTATGATGCTGGTCGTCATTTCGGGTTTAGCTATGATGAAATCATCGTTTATGGCGCAGTTGGATTTGTGCTTTTTGGCGGCATGGCACCGATTGCCGCCCAGCTTGCCGACCGGTTCTCGCGCTCATTATTGATGGTAATCTTTCATTTCGGCATTGGCCTTGGTGCCATTTTGGCCGGGCTGTCGCAAAATATCTATCATCTTGCCGCTGCCATTGGCGTGATTGGTGTTTTTGCCGCGATCTATCACCCTGTTGGCATTCCAATGCTTGTCAAAAGCAATAAAAAGATTGGTTACCGGCTTGGGGTGAATGGCGTGTTTGGCAATATGGGAGTTGCCGCCGCGCCATTAATTACCGGATTATTGCTGACCGTTAGCGATTGGCGGATATGTTTTATCCTGCCCGGATTATTTTGCTTTGCCTATGGCGTGGCATTTGCCAGATCACTGAAAATTGACCAAGACGGCCCGGCAAAGCCGCGGGCCAGCGCGGCTGATTCCTTTGCGCCAAACTGGAAACGCGCCTTGGCGGCGCTGGCATTATCAACAGCAAGTGGCGGCTTTATCTTTGGCGCAATGACCTTTGTCGTGCCACGCTATTTTGAAATTTCAATGACCAATCTTTCAACATCGGTTGCCATTACCGGCCTTTTGGCATCAGTCGTCTATGCGGTTGCGTCATTTTCACAAATTGCCGTTGGCTGGTTGATTGACCGTTATTCGGCGAAAAATGTTTTATTTGTCATGGCTGTTGGGCAGGTTTTATTCATCTATCTTGCAGCGCAATTTAATGATCTGGCGCTGTTTGTGGCGATGCTTTTGGCAATGAGTTTTGTTTTTGGCCAAATTCCAATCACGGATGCAATTTTGTCGCGCTACGTCCCCGATGCGTGGCGCGGGCGTGTTTTCAGTGTGAAATTTTTACTGAATCTATCAATTGGTGCCAGCGTTTTGCCGGTTTGCGGATTGATCCTGCAAGCTGGCTTTACCATGACAACCCTGTTCAGCTTGATGAGCGTTGTTGCCATTCTGATTGTTCTGGCAGCGATTATTCTGCCGCAACAGCAAAGCGATCAACGGCTTGATCACGCCGCTGCCGAATAGGCAAATTGCCTTAATGATCGGCGAACACCAGCTTGGCTTCACGGCGAAGCACCTTGCCAACCGGACTTCGCGGCAGTGCATCGGTGATGTAAATCCGCTTTGGTGCCTTGACCGAATCAAGCCGTGATTTGACAAAATCAATCAAGCCTGCCTCGTCAATGCTGGCCTGTTTTGACAGCTCGACCGCAGCATGAACTGCCTCGCCCCATTTATCATCAGCAAGGCCAAAGACAACACATTCAACAACATCAGGATGCTGGCCTAAAACCGCCTCAACATCATTTGGATAAACATTGAATCCGCCAGTGACGACAACATCGCGAATCCGGTCTTTGATAAAGACAAAACCGCGATCATCAATATAGCCAATGTCACCTGTATGAAGCCAACCATCGATAATCGTCTCGCTGGTTTTTTCTGGCATTTTATAATAGCCCTTCATCACCAGATCACCGGCAAGCACCAATTCGCCTTCTTCACCTGCTGGCAAAAGCGTGCCGTTTGCATCCATGATGCCAATATCGGTCATGCAGGTGGCGCGGCCAGTTGACGCGTGATTTGCCGGATCTTGCCAATCTTTGGAACGCATGCAAATGGCAATTTGCGGCACTTCGGTTTGTCCAAAACAGGTTTCCATCGCATGATTGAAAATCGGCATGGCACGCGCAACAACATCAGGCCGGATGGTCGCCCCACCAATGATGAAATGGCGAAGTGATGACAGGTCGATATCATTGATCCGCTCATCTTCAAGCATCATATAGCAAAGCGTTGGCGGCACAAAAATTGTTGTCGCTTGCATTGTTTCAATCGCATCCAAAATCGCTGCAGGGCTTGGTTGACCCATAAATAGCTGCGTGCCGCCAACGGCGAAAATCGGCAAAATCATCGTATTGGCACCATGTGTCATTGGCGCTGCCAATAGATGGCGATCATTGGCGTCAAAGCCGAATGCGGCAATCATCGACGCAATACAGCTATTAAAAACCCGATAGCTTTGCATCACGCCTTTTGGCACGCCAGATGACCCGCCGGTGAATTTGATCGCTTGCAGATCGTCGCTATCAGCCAGATGACGCCTTGGCATCTTGCCAGCATTGGCCGCCAGTAGCGCCGCCATATGACTGTTGGCGCGAACTGCCGTTTCACCATTTTTTCCAGCCAGAAGATGACCCGTCACGGCACCGAATTTTTCATCACAATCAGCATCGAAAATCACAATGCTTGGTGCGGTTAAATCAATGATTCGATCCAGTTCTTCACGGCCATTGCGCGGGTTTAGCGGCACCCATATTTTGCCGGCAGCATAGGTTGCAAGCCAGCCAAGAAGATGCTCGAAACTATTATAGGCGCAAATGCCAACACAGCTTTGCGGCGCGGGGTCAATGGTCTGAAGCGCATTTGCCAGCGCATTGACCGACTTGGCAAGATCACCATAAGTGATTTTGCGCTGATCCGCCCCATGATTGATTTCAACGGCAATCCGATCTGGCCACCGTGCCGCCGATCGGAAAAAATTATCAATCGGCATCATGACGTGAGACATTGAAAGACCCTTTTAAAAAATACAAAATAACAAGCGCCGAAATTGCGACCGGCGGGCATGAATGAATGGGCAAAAGCCAAGCCAGTAAAGCCATTCACATGATTAAAATATAGCCTCCTAGCCCCCCAAGCGCGATTAAAAATAATTGCCGAAACAAATCTTGTGACAGACGCTGGCGAAGCCCGAGACCAATCTGCATGCCAATAAGCGCTGGCAATAACGCCGCCGCCGATAGGATGCCAAGCGATAAGGGCATCAGATCATGCCGGTATAGCGCCAACCCCAATGATGCTGTTGAGGCGGCAAATAACATGCCCATTGCCTGCACAAGCGCATCACGCGGCAGGCCAATTGATTGCAAAAACATCACCCCTGGCACAAATAGCGTTCCGGTCAGTCCGGTCAATAGCCCATTTATCGCCCCGCAAATCGGCCCCAGAATCATCTCAAGGCGCGGTGATAATTGTGGCGGTTTTGTCATCAGGCCAGATATCGCATAAAGCAGCAAAAGCGCCCCAAGACAGCGATGCAAAAATTGTGTCTCGACAAAGGTTGAAAGCTGGGCACCAAGGTGAACCATCACCACCGCCATCAGCAAAAACCGCCAAAGCCGCCGCCACAGCGCGCCAATCTGACCGCCGGCCAATGCCTGCCAGACATTGGTTGCCAAAGATGGCATCACCAACAGCGCCATTGCCGTTGGCAAATCGACAATGATTGACAAAAGACCAAGGCTAACCGTTGGCAAACCAAGCCCGACCATGCCTTTGACAAAACCGGCAAGGCAAAAAACCGCGCCAACCATGATCAGCAAATTTGGATCAGCCATGGTCATAATCCTGCTTTGCCGATTTCGGAACGGTTTTGGCCGATCGCGCTGACGATCAATGCTGAAGATAAACGCTGGCGATAAAAGCGGCATGGTTTCATTGCCAAAGACTGGCAAGAAACAATCATAACAGCAAGGTTTCAATCGGGTAAAACAGTCTTAATCACTGCCTATTCGCCGCGAATCCTGATAATTGTTCGCCGGTTTTTAGCCCATGCTTCGGGCGATGCGCCACGCATGGCTGGCCGTTCCTTGCCAAAAGATTTGGTAGTGATCCGCCGCTGGTCAACTCCCATACGGGCAAGCTGTTTACGAACCGCTTCAGCGCGTTTATGCCCAAGCGCGATGTTATAATCGCGGGTTCCACGCTCATCACAATGACCCTCAATCAGAATTTGAACCGCCGGATAGGATTTCAAATAATCGGCAACAAACAAAAGACCTGACAGGGTTTGCTGGCTCAAAACCGCGCTGTCATAATCAAAATAGCTAAGATAGCCATCAATTTTGACGTCAATTTTGGCCTGTTTGGTGGCAGCTTTTGATGGTGCCTGATCTAGAGATTGATCTGATGTTTGGTCGGTTATTTGGGCTGGAGCCGCATTTTCAGCTTTGGCAGGTGCCGCATCAGCTGGTGCGGCCGATGGCATTTCCACAACCGGACAGGCGCGATCAGCCGGACAGGCAGGGCCATCTTCGAAAACAACGACGCTACAGCCGCTGAGCCATAGGCCGATAAAGGCGGCGCGCAATGTCCGGCAGATCATCATAATGGTTTACGCCTGTTTTCACTATCTTTGGTCTTCTTGCCGAAAGGATAACGACCCTGTTCGGATTTATGTAAGCCTTTGCCGCGGCTTTTTTGCAATTGCGCCATTATCGGGTTGTCGGTTTGCGGCAAGGCCGATAGCCTAAAACAGCACGAATTCCCGATGTGCAGCCACAAGGCTGTTCATCAGCCAGATATCCCATTTGGTACAAATCACCGGAGCCAAAACCATGAATTTATTTCCCAAACTTCAACAACGCGATGCAGAACAAAATCCGATCCGAATTGGCATGATTGGCGCTGGTAAATTTGGCAGCATGTTTTTGGCGCAGGCAAACCGGCTTCCGGGGATTCATGTTGTTGGCATTGCCGATCTTAACCCGTCAAATGCCCGCTCGAATCTTGCCTATGTTGGTTGGCCAGCCGAAAAATACAATGCCGCATCGCTTGATGATGCGGTGAAAACCGGCACTAGTTTCGTTGGTGACGATTGGCAGGCCCTTATCAGCTATCCGGCAATTGACATGATTATTGAATGCACCGGCGATCCAGTTGCCGCCGTCCATCATGTTATAACCGCGTTTCAGCATGGCAAAAATGTTATCAATGCAACGGTTGAAGCCGATGCTTTTTGTGGCGCGGGTCTCAATCAGGCAGCGATCGAGGCAGGGGTTGTCTATTCGATGGCCTATGGTGACCAGCCGGCGCTGACCTGTGAACTTGTCGATTGGGCGCGGACATGTGGCTTTAAGGTGGTGGCGGCCGGACGTGGGCATAAATGGCTTGCCGAATATCGGTTTTCAACACCTGAAACAATCTGGAATTATTGGGGGCTAACCGCCGAACAGGCCGAACGTGGCCGGTTAAATCCAAAAATGTTTAACTCATTTCTTGATGGGTCAAAACCGGCGATCGAATCGGCTGCCATTGCCAATGCCACCGGCCTTGGCGTTCCGCAAAACGGGCTGGCTTTCCCACCAGGCGGTGTTGATGATATTGCAAATCTGATGCGGCCAAAATCGGCTGGCGGGGTTTTGGAATCCGAAGGTCTTGTCGAGGTGATCTCATGCCTGACGCCCGATGGTACCGAAATTCCGCATGATATTCGCAAAGGCGTTTGGGTCGCCATCGAAGCCGATAATGATTATGTGCGCAATTGCTTTGAAGAATATAAAGTCATCACCGACACAACCGGCCGCTATATGAGCCTCTATAAAAAATGGCATTTGATCGGGCTAGAGCTTGGCATGTCGGTTGCCTCGGTTGGGCTTCGCGGCGAGCCAACTGGTGCTGCTACCTGTTTCAATGCTGATGTACCAGCCATTGCCAAAGCCGATCTTGGCGCCGGCAGCATGCTTGATGGTGAAGGTGGCTTTACCATCTATGGCGGGGTGCGGCCTGCGGCGATGTCAGTCGCCAATCGCTATTTGCCTTTGGGGCTTGCCAATCATGTCAAGCTGGTGCGCCCAGTCAAAAAGGATCAGCCCATTACGCTTGATGATGTTGACATTGAAACAACATCAACAGCCTATAAGCTGCGCGAAAAAACCATTGCCATGCTGGCGCGTTGATCGAGATGTGACCAGATAGCCTTGCCCCGAAATGGCAACAGCGTTAGAACAGATAATGAATAGAGGGACAGGCTTCCCCCAGTCAAACTGCGTCCGGCCTAGATACAGACTAGTCCTCTCTTTTTAGGCCTCTTAATTTTAAAGGAATTCCCAATGTCAGTTACTTTGGATCAAGCCCGTATCATCTCCGAAGCCGCCCTTGCCAAAGCGCGCGAACTCGGTCTGAAGCCTATTAGCGTTATCATTATGGACCCACGCACATCGCTTGTTGCCTGCCTGTCAGAAGAAGGCGTCAGCCAGATGCGGTGGCGCATTGCACAAGGCAAGGCAAATGCCGCAATCAAGCTTGGCTTGGGCACCCGCGCATTGATGGCGCGCGCTGAACAGCAAGCCTATTTCATTCAAGCCATGAACGGGCTTGCCGATGGCGAATTTGTTCCTGTCCCGGGCGGTGTTTTGATTCGTGATGCCGATGGCAATCTGCTCGGTGCAATTGGCATTTCGGGAGATACATCAGATAATGACGAAGCCGCCGCCCTTGCAGGTATCGCTGCGGCTGGGCTGGTTGCCGAAACCGGCTAAGCGCGGCCTTTTCCAACATAACCGCAATTGTGATTTGGCTCAGCCCTGAAAGGTTGAGCCAAATTCATCACGAAGGATATTTTTCTGCACCTTGCCCATCGTATTGCGTGGCAGTGAGTCAACAAGAATCAATTTGCGGGGCTGTTTGAATCGGGCAAGTGTTTTGCCAAGATCGGCCTCGATCGCGTCAAGATCGACCGGCTGGCCACCATCGGCAACCAGAATGCCGATCACGCTTTCACCAAAATCAGGATGGGGCGCACCAATGACGGCGCTTTCCAAAACACCCGGCTGTTCATCGAGAACCAGCTCGATTTCCTTTGGATAGATATTATAGCCACCCGAAATGATTAGATCCTTGTTACGGCCGACAATTTGTAAATAGCCATGCTCGTCAATGCGGCCAAGATCGCCGGTAATGAAAAACCCATCTTCACGCAGTTCTTCGCGGGTTTTTTCGGGCATGTTCCAGTAGCCAACAAACACATTTGGCCCGCGCACTTCGATCTGGCCAATTTCACCATCGACAAGCGTTTCGCCATTATCCGGGTTGGTGATTTTCATATCCACACCTGGCAACGCCATGCCAACCGTACCGGCGCGACGTTCGCCATCATAGGGGTTGGATGTGTTCATATTGGTTTCGGTCATGCCATAGCGCTCGAGAATGCGGTGCCCTGTCCGGCTTTCAAATTGGATATGGGTTTCAGCCAGCAAAGGCGCACTTCCCGAAATGAAAAGCCGCATATGGCGCGTTAGATCAGGTGTCAGCCGCGGATCATCAAGAAGCCGTGTATAGAAGGTTGGGACCCCCATCATCGAGCTTGCCTTTGGCAGCGCATCAATCACCATATCGGCCGAAAATCTCGGCAAGAAGATCATGCTTGCCTTGGCCAGAAGGATAATATTCGTCGCCACAAACAAACCATGTGTGTGGAAAATCGGCAGCGCATGAAGAAGCACATCATTCGCATCAAACCGCCATTCGCCAATCAAGGTTTCGGCATTTGACAAAAGGTTGTTTTGCGTCAGCATCGCGCCTTTTGACCGGCCGGTTGTCCCTGATGTGTAAAGAAAAGCCGCCAGGTCATCGGCACCGCGAGGCACGGTGGCAAATATATCGCTTGCGGTTGCCGCACGATCGGCAAAACTGCCGCTACCATCGGCATTCAACCGTTCAAGAACCGCGCCATGCTCGCTTGCCACCGCTGCAAGGTCAAAATGCTGGTCGGCGACGACAAGCTTGGCACCTGAGTCACCAACAAAATAGGAAACTTCGGCTGGCGTATAGGCCGTATTCAGCGGCAGGAAAATAACCCCTGATTGAACACAGGCAGCATAAAGCGCAAGCGCTTCGGCAGATTTTTCAATTTGCGCCGCCAGCCGGTCACCAACATCGAGTCCAATTGACTGGATAACATTTGCGAATCGCGCCGTTTGTCGCAAAAAACTGTCATAGGATTGCTGTGACCCATCGGCAAAGATTAAGAACGGCTTTTGTTCACCTTGATGACATCCAAACAAACGGTCATACAGTAAATTCGACATGGAGATTTCCTACAAAAAATAACGTCAACAGCAAACCGCTATGTAGCGCGGTCCGTAATTTCAATTTCGGCAGCCAGCGTTTTTACCGATTTTTCGGCAATCACCGTTTGTTGATTGGCAAAAGCTTCATGATTTTCACTGATCCGGGACAGATCATAGCGATAATTTACCATGACGCCACAAGATTGCGCCATGCCATTTTTCGACTTGTCAGCATTAGCATGAACCGCGCCAACAAGCGCCCCATTATTCAGATGAAACCGCGCCACCGGATCACGCGGTTGGCCATTATGATGCTTGGCATTCAGCAGATAATGCGCGGCCAATTGCCTATGGGTTTCGGCCGTGGCATCAGCATCAAAATTGCCGGTTTCACGAAGCCATTTTACCAGTCCGGGAATTGGCGATAAGGTGACGAAATTTCGGATTTGGGGCAATTCACGTAGCAAATGTTGAACCACGGTTTTGATCAATGAATTGCCAAAGGAAATGCCAGCAAGGCCCGCCTGACAATTCGAAATTGAATAAAAGGCCGCCGTATCAGCCTTTTCAGCCGCCATCGCATCACGGTTTTCAAGAAGGACGCTTTGAATCGAATTTGGCGTTCCTTTGGTCAACGCCACCTCGACAAAGATCAGCGGTTCATCAGGCATTGCCGGATGGAAAAATGCAAAACAGCGGCGATCTTCAGGCTGTAACCGGCGCCGCAGATCATCCCAATTTTCAATCTCGTGAACCGATTCATAGGTGATGATCTTTTCCAGAATATGCGCCGGACTTGACCAGTTGATCGGTCGCAAAACAAGAAACCCACGGTTAAACCATGATGCAAACAAATGTTTGAAATCGACATTCAATTTGCCAAGATCGTGATGTTCGGGAAGAAACCGGATCAAGTCTTCGCGCATTGCCACCAATTTGGCGGTGGCGTCATGCGTTTGGTTCAACCGGCGGATTAATTGCGATCGGGCAGGCTCAACCCTAGCCGTCATCGCCTCATAGTTTTTGGCAGATGGTGCGTCCTGATAGGCCTTGATTGCCGCGATCGCAATCTCGGCAGGAACATCCATGTCATTTGCCAGAAGCGAAAACCAAGCCAGCTTGCCGGCATCATCAAGATCGGCATAGCGGTCAAGAATCAATTGCGCAAGCGACATTCCCGACACATCACCGCGGCTTGATAATAATGCCTGACACAAGGCGTCAATTGGCTTGTTATCATCTTCAACGCGGCTAGCAAGGCCAAGCTTGCGATCAAACAAGCTGGACAGAATATCAGCAAAAAAATTCACCCGTTTTATCCTTCAATTTTCAATGGCAAAAAACCAGTTTTTCGTGCTGACAAAATGCCAAACTTTAGCTAATCACAGCTAGTTTCTCAGCATCTAGAATATAAGCAGCCATCTTCACCATCACAAGGCAAAGAAGGCATTGTCATATGAGGAAATAGCTAGAAAATAGATTACAGATCGCCACCGCGACAACTAAATACCGCTGTTGCCTGATCATTCTCAAATGAGAGTGACGTCATAAAGGCGCGATCAAACTGGCGCTTGACGCAGGCAGCATGCGCTTTTTGCTGAACCGCAACTGGCGGTGCCAGCACCGCCGCATAATCGGTTTGCCAGCTATAAGATAACGCTGGCAAAGCAGGATCCATATTGGATGAAATGGCCGGCCTTGGATTGGTTGGCGCGCACGCCCCCGTCAGGCTAAAAAGAACCAGTCCAGCGACGATATAGGTTTTATTATTTTGCATGCGAACCATGGCCTCCCTCTCACCTTTTATTTGAAAAGGTAGCTGCCATAATAAATCAGGTCAATTTCGGAATGAATTAGACGAAAATATCATGGCAGACCGCCGCGGCTGCCATGATCCGTTTTACCCTATCGCCGCCAAGGCCGATTCAAGATCGGCAATCAAATCGATTTTATCCTCTAAACCAACTGACAGCCTTATATGTGATGGTGTGATATTCAGGCTGGCCCTGTCAGCATCGCTTAGATTGGCGTGCGTTGTGGTAAAAGGATGACAGGCAAGCGATTTTGAGTCGCCAAGATTATTCGAGATATCGATCAGCGCAAGCGCATTCAAGAACCGAAAGGCCGCCGCCTGACCCCCATCAATTTCAAAGGCAAGCATATTGCCAAAACCACTCATTTGCCGTTTTGCAAGATCATGTTGCGGATGGCTTTCATGGCCAGGATAGCTGATTGATTTCACCTTTGGATGATCATGCAGAAACGCCGCCACATGCCCCGCATTTTCGGTTTGCGCGGCAACCCGAAGCGGCAATGTTTCAAGTGATTTCAGCATCACCCAAGCATTAAAGGCGCTAATGGCAGCGCCGGTTTGACGGTAAAAAGGTAAAAACACATCTTCGACAAAGCTGGCCTTGCCAAGAACCGCACCACCAAGCAACCGACCCTGACCGTCAATATGTTTGGTGGTTGAATAAATAACGATATCAGCCCCCAATTCCAACGGCTTTTGGTAAAGCGGCGAGGCAAAAACATTATCGACCAAAACAAGCGCGCCAGCATCATGGGCAAGATCACAAACCGCAGCAATATCAACAAGTTCAAGAACCGGGTTTGACGGGCTTTCCAGAAACACCAGCTTGGCAGGCGTTGCCAATGCGGCTTGCCATGCGGCAAGGTCAGTGCCGTCAATCAGCTCGGTTTTCACCCCCCATTTTGGCAGGATTTTTGTCAAAATTGCATGGCAGGCGCCAAAAAGCGCCCGGCTGGCCACAACACGATCACCGCTTTTAAGCTGGCATGCCAAGGCACCAAAAACCGCCGCCATGCCGGTTCCGGTCGCGCGGCAAGCCTCGGCACCTTCAAGAAGCGCCAATCGCTGTTCAAACATTTTGACCGTCGGATTGCCATAGCGTGAATAGACAAATGTATCAATTTCATCGCGAAACGCCGCCGCCGCCTGTTCGGCCGAGTCATAAACAAAGCCCGAGGTCATATAAAGCGCTTCTGACGTTTCTCGATTTTCAGAACGATTATGGCCACCACGAACCAGTTTTGTGGCGATTTGATAATCCTTATCAGTCACGATGATTAATCCTGTTCCAAAGCTTGATGGTCTTGGGTCATTTCCGGCAGAATCACCGCCTGACCCACAATCCGATTGCCATTATCCATGACCATAACCGGATTGCCATATAAAATATAACCTTCGGCAAGAACGTCAGAAACACGCTGACAAAAGGCGGCGTCATCGACACCACTTAAAAAGCGATATGATTTTTTCATGTCGAGAATCCTCAAAACCGTCATTTGTGACGCAATCACTGCTGGAAGATCACAATTGCGAAGGTTTAATCCGATAGGCCAATAAGGTCAATCGCGCGGGGCATGCTTGCTTAAAATACGTTGCAATGTGCGGCGATGCATTCTTAACCGGCGCGCCGTTTCCGATACATTGCGTCCGCATTGTTCATAAACGCGCTGAATATGTTCCCAGCGCACGCGATCAGCACTCATTGGATCTTGCGGTGGTGGTGGCATTTCATCACCCGATTGCGTTAATGCTGCGGTGATTTGGTCAGGATCAGCCGGTTTTGGCAGATAATCCAGCGCGCCAGCTTTGACCGCTGCCACAGCCGTGGCGATATTGCCAAAACCGGTTAGCATCACGATTCGGCAATCGGCGCGTTTTTTGCGCAATTCCTGAACCAAGGTCAGGCCGGTGCCATCTTCAAGCTTCATATCAAGAATGGCATAGGCAGGTGGAGTTTTGCGCACCATCTCGACGCCTTCTTGAACAGTGCCAGCATCCATGACCTCGAACCCGCGCACTTCCATGGCGCGGCGCAGCCGGCCGCGAAGCGGCGCATCATCGTCAAGAATCAGTAATGTTTTATCCGTCACAGCTATGCCCACCCAAACCAGTTTATCAGTCTAACAACCCTAATCTTGTCGATCCGGCCCTTGTCGATCCAACTTAGATCCCAATCAACCAAATGCCGCATCCGTTACAAGGCTGAACGCGGTACTCGTAATTCAACCAGCCCGCCGCCACCAGCCGCATTGCCAAACTGCACCGAGCCGCCAATCGATTCGAGCAGGCTTCGCGCAATAAACAGACCAAGGCCACGATGCCCACCGGTTCCTTTGCGGCTACTATTCCAGGGCTGACCCGCCTGCGCCAGAATCGAAGCCGAAAATCCCGGGCCGTCATCCCGAATTTCAATGCGAATATCATCGCTTATCCAATCTATATGGATATTGACCTCACGAACTGCAAATTGTTTGGCATTTTGTAATAGATTTTCCAGCGCATGAACCCATTCAGGGCGGTGTTTCACCAACGGAATTTCAAGATCGTCTGTGCCGCTATTGGTCACGACAAAATTGATCGCATCAGTGCCAAGCCGCTGATAAACCACCTCATTCACAAGAAGCGTTACCGGCACTGGCGGTTCTTCGGCGATGGCGCGGCGACCCTGAACAACATCAAGCTCGCTTAGAATCACACGGCAGCGTTCAATTTCGGCACGAAGAAGCTGGATATCTTCATAAATCGGATCATCGGGCGAAATGTCACGCGCCAGTTCATGGCCAATCACGGTAATGGTGTTTAATGGCGATCCAAGCTTATGCGCTGCTGCGGTTGCCAAAGACCCAAGCGCACGCACCTGCTGTTCTTCGGCAATGGCCAATCTTGCTTCGGTCAATGCGGTCGATAAGCGGCGTGCGTTTGATGCAACCCACCATGTATATCCACCCAGAAAACAGCTTGATAAAATCAACGCCATCCAAACCCCAGCAAGATAATAGGGCGGAAGTTCAACCGTCGCTTGCCATGCAAGCGGATGATTGAAAAAAGCCAGAAAACTGACCGAGGCGGCAACCAGACCAATCAACATCAAGGTTGATTTGCGCCGTAACACGGCTGCCGACACCACTACCGGCGCCAGAATCATAACCGAAAACGGATTTAACAAGCCGCCTGTTAGGTAAAGAAGTGCTGCTAGCTGCACCACATCAAATCCAAGCGCAAAGGAATTATGCCGATGGCGTTGACGGCTTTGCGGGCTTTGCATGATTTGCCACAGATTCACTGCGACCGACAGGCTGATCACAAACAGCGCTGGCAATAATGGCAAATCAAGCTGCAAAAACAGGTGGGTGAATAAAAGCGCTGCACCTTGGCCAATGATCGCCACCCACCGGATGGTCAAAATCACCCCAACATCAATGGTGCTGTCAAAACCAGCATCGGCATCTTTGTAATATTGCCGAATCATTATGATATGTCCCTTATTTTTGCCAGTTTCTAGCCAGCATTAGACATCAAGATTAGCCACCCGAAGCGCATTTTCCTGAATGAAGTTACGCCGCTCTTCAACCGCTTCGCCCATCAGGGTCGAAAAGGCATTATCGGCTTCATCTTCCTGGTCAATCGTCACTTGCAGCAAAATCCGCTGTTCAGGATCAAGCGTTGTTTCCCAAAGCTGGCTTGGGTTCATCTCGCCAAGACCCTTATAGCGCGAAATTTGCGCGCCTTTACGGCCAGTCTGGAAAATGAGCTGCGACAATTCGGATGGGCCATTAATGGTGATCTGCTGGTTGGCATATCGCAAACTGGCAGGCTTGCCATAAATGGTTTGCAAATGGGTTGCCGCCTCATTAAGCCGGCGGGCTTCGCCAGTTGCAACGATGCGCCGATCAATAACATGGCGTTCGGTAATTCCCCGAAGGCGGCGTTGAACGACAATTGCAGGGCCATTATCGGTTTGTTCAATCATGCCCGACCAGCCTTTTTCAAGACTATCCGCCTTGGCCTCAAGCCGGTTGGCAAGATCCTCAGCAGCCTTGGCATTATCCAGCATCGCCGGATTGATCAAACCAGCAATGGCAGCCTGTTCAATCACATCGCGATTACCAAGCTGGCGACCAACCGTTTCAATAAGCCGGCTTGTCGCCACCGCCAGATTGGCAACATCGACAAGATCGGCACCGGCCATCTGATTGCCATCAGCTGTAATCAGAACAGCATCTTTCAGGCCGGCATCCATCAAATAAATATCAAGATCGCGCTGGTCTTTTAGATAGACTTCAGATTGACCGCGCTTGGCACGAAACAAAGGTGGCTGGGCAATGTAAAGATAGCCTTTTTCAATCAAGGGCCGCATGTGGCGGAAAAAGAAGGTCAAAAGCAATGTACGGATATGGCTTCCATCAACATCCGCATCGGTCATGATGATGACTTTGTGATAGCGGATTTTTTCAACATCCATCTCAGCATTGCCAACACCCGCACCAAGCGCGGTGATCAGTGTGCCAATTTCAACCGATGACAGCATTTTATCAAGCCGCGCCCGTTCAACATTCAAGATTTTGCCGCGAAGCGGTAAAATGGCCTGATTGGCGCGATCACGCCCCTGTTTTGCTGACCCACCGGCCGAATCACCCTCAACCAGAAAGACTTCAGATTTTGCCGGATCACGTTCCTGACAATCAGCCAATTTTCCCGGAAGGCTGGCAATATCCATAACCCCTTTACGCCGTGTCAGATCACGCGCCTTGCGCGCCGCTTCGCGTGCGGCTGCCGCTTCATAGGCTTTTGACACAATCCGCTTGGCATCGGCGGGATGTTCTTCAAACCATTGCGTCAGGCAATCGGCAACGGCATTTTCCACCACTGGCCGAACCTCGGACGAAACCAATTTATCTTTGGTCTGTGATGAAAATTTAGGATCCGGAACCTTGACCGAAACAATCGCTGTTAAGCCTTCGCGTGAATCTTCGCCGGTTAACTGCACCTTTTCCTTTTTGGCAATGCCGCTTTGCTGGGCATAATTATTAACCACACGCGTCATCGCCCCGCGAAAACCGGCAAGATGCGCACCGCCATCACGTTGCGGGATATTATTGGTAAAGCAAAGCGTGTTTTCATGGAAAGAATCCGTCCATGCCAATGCCAGTTCAACCGCAATGTCATCGCGTTCGCTATTGGCGATAATCGTGGGGTGAAGCGAATTGCGCGAGCGGTTCAAATAATCGACAAAGGCCGACAGGCCGCCATCGAAATAAAATTCGGATACAGCGCCCTCGGCGGTGCGTTCATCGGCGAGCCGAATCCGAACGCCGCTATTCAAAAAAGCCAGCTCGCGAAGCCGATGTTCCAATGTGCTGAATTCAAAATTAATATGCGCAAAAATTTCGGTCGATGGCATGAAGGTAACATGCGTGCCGCTTTGACCAACAGCGTCACCAATGATTTCTAACGGACCCGCAGCTTCGCCCATTTTAAAGGTGATTTGATGCTGTTTTTCATTACGGAAAATCACCAATTCCAGCCATTCGGACAAGGCATTCACAACCGACACGCCAACACCATGAAGGCCGCCTGAAACCTTGTAGGAATTATTGTCAAACTTACCACCAGCGTGAAGCTGGGTCATGATGACCTCGGCTGCTGAAACGCCTTCTTCGGTATGGATATCAACCGGAATACCGCGGCCGTTATCAGTCACCGTTACCGACCCATCGGCATTCAGCTTTACAATGACAATATCGCAATGACCGGCAAGCGCCTCGTCAATGGCATTATCAACCACCTCATACACCATATGATGAAGGCCTGACCCATCATCGGTGTCGCCGATATACATTCCCGGGCGTTTACGCACCGCATCAAGACCACGAAGGACCTTGATCGAATCGGCACCGTAATCTTCTCCTGCGATCGGGGTTTCATCGTCAGTCATCATATCACCTCAAAAATTGGTGTTTCGCCAGCAATCTTTGCTGGCAAAATCTTCACAAATTGTGCTGTTTTCGAAAGCTCTTTAAATTGTCCGTCATCGGTACCGCTGTACCAGCATTGGCCGCCAAGCGATTGTACCGCGTCAAACAACGCGCCGCGCCGCTTGGCATCAAGATGTGCCGCCACATCGTCAAACAACATGACCGGCACCCGCCCAAGCCGCCGATCCTGCAATCGGGCATGCGCCAAAATCACCGCAATCAGCATGGCCTTTTGCTGTCCTGTCGATGCGCGATTTGCCGGTACCTGACTGGCAAGATGCAAAGCCTGAAATTCACTGGCATGCGGGCCGGGCATGGCAAGGTCACCATTCAGCCTTGCCGTACGGGCAGCAAGCATCAATTGATCTTCAACCGCAAGCGCAGGCATATCCGATAACCAGTTTTCGGTATCGCCGCCAAGCAATAGCTCAACCCCGGGAAAGCCAAACCAGCCACGCGCCGCTTCTTGGTTTAGCGCCTTGATCAGCGATTGCCGCGCAGCGGTCACTGCCACCGCAGTTTCGGCAAGAACCGATTCAAGCGCGCTGAACCATGACTCATCACCACGTTGTTCGGTTAGCAGATGCGCGCGTTGACGAAGCGCCTTTTCATAGCGCGACATGCGGCCAATATGCGCCGGATCAAACGCAATCACCAACCGGTCAAGAAAGCGCCGCCGCGCCGCCGGACTGTCCAGAAAAATACCATCCATCTGCGGGGTCAGCCATGACACCGCCAAACGGCTGCCAAGATCAGCCTGTGAAACCGTTACGCCTTCAAGGCGCATGATCCGGTTGCCCTGTTTTGCCGATGGCGGAACGCCCGTGCCAATTTGCACAGTGCCATCTTCATTTTCCAGCGTCGCCGCAACAGCCCAATCAAGCCGGTCAGCATCATCATTATCGGCAATGCCGGATGTGGTCTCAAAACCGCTTGCCCGATAAGCCAGATGTTCGGTTTTGGCGCGCCGCATGCCGCGCCCGGGTGCCAGTAATGACACCGCTTCTAATAAATTGGTCTTGCCAGCACCATTATCGCCAAGAATCACCAATTGACCCGCATGGATGGTAAGATCGGCTTGTTGGTAATTACGGAAATGATCCAGCTTTAAACGCGACAGCCAACTGCGTTTAGACGCATTCGCATTATCAACCTCAAGGGCGACAACCGGTTTTATCTTTGGCGAAACGCTAGTCAAATGTCACTCACACGCGCATTGGCATCAAAACAAACAAGCTCGCTTCATCACCCGGGGCGCGCACCAAACTTGGCGACCCCTGATCAGCCAGCGCAAATTCAACCATATCGCTATTCACCTGACCGGCAATATCCAACAGATAACGCGCGTTAAAGCCAATTTCCATTTCAGGGCCATCATAGCTGACTTCTAATTCTTCGGTCGCGCTTGAGGCATCGGTATTGCTGGCAGATAAGGTTAAAACACCTGACCTTAGACCCATTTTAACTGACCGCGACTTTTCTGAAGCAATTGTCGATACACGATCAACCGCGGCGGAAAAGGCGCTGACATCAACCTGCATGATGCGGTCATTTCCAACCGGAATAACACGCGTATAATCAGGGAATGTGCCATCAATCAATTTACTGGTCAGGCGCACAACGCCAAACCGGAATTCAGCCCGTGTTTCGGACAGGCCGATAAGAACATCACCGTCAAAATCATCAAGCAGCTTGCGCAATTCGCTAACGGCTTTGCGCGGCAAAATAATTGACGGCATTTGCGCGGCACCTGACGGCAATGCCTGACGGGTCATCGCCAAACGATGCCCATCGGTTGCCACGGCGCATAATTCACCGGATTCGGCCTTGTGAATATAAATACCATTCAGGTAATAACGCGTTTCTTCAGTCGAAATGGCAAATCTTGTAGCATCAATCAAATCGCGCATATCAGCGGCGGTGAGCGAGAAATTCACCGGCAATTCATTGCTGCTGATCGCCGGAAAATCTTCAACCGGCAAGGTTGGCAGCCGAAAGCTAGAGCGTCCGGCGCTAACCATGGCATGACCGTCATTGACCGCAATTTCAACTTCGGCACCATCAGGCAATTTACGGGCAATGTCATAGAGCAGATGCGCCGACATGGTGGTTGTACCGGATGTCATCACCGAACAACCAACTTCGGTGGCAATATCCATATCCATATCGGTTGCCGTTAGCGATAATTCACCCTCTTCGGCACGAAGCACGACATTGGCAAGAATGGGAATTGTATTGCGCCGTTCAACAACGGATTGCACATGACCCAGGGGCCGCAATAAGCTCATACGATCAATGGTCAGTTTCATCAGCTTTCTCTTCTTTTAGGGCAGTTGTCGTATTTTTACGATGCCGGTTTCCGGCCAATCCACGCTATCTACAAAATATAGCATGAGATTAACAAACAAGCATCAAAATATTGAATTTTTACCGATTCGCGCCCGACATGGCGCGGCGCCGGATTCAGCCATGAAAAAAGCCGATTTCTAGCCCGCTAGAATTGATTTTAACAGCTGCACATCTTCGGCAAGCTGACCATCACTTTTCGACAGTGACTCGATGGTTTTGACAGCATGCATCACCGTTGTATGGTCACGCCCACCAAATTGCCGTCCGATATCAGGATAGGATAGCGAGGTCAGGTTTTTCGCCAAATACATGGCCACCTGCCGTGGCCGCGCAATATCGCGTGACCGACGCGCCGAGAACATTTCGCTTACCCGAACATCATAATGTGCGGCAACGCGTTTCTGGATCGCATCAACACTGACCTGACGGCTGCTTGCGCGAAGCAGATCGGCCAATAATTCAGCCGCGCTTTCAATGGTGATTTCCCGGCCAACAAGCATGGCATGCGCCAAAATGCGGTTTAACGCACCTTCGAGTTCGCGAACATTGCTGACAATGCGATGCGCCATAAATTCCAGCACTTTATCGGCAATTTGCACCGGTGCATGCTCGGCCTTTGACTGCAAGATGCCAAGCCGCAATTCATAATCGGCAGGATGGATATCAGCCACCATGCCCCAGCCAAGACGCGAGCGAAGCCGCTCTTCCATACCTTCAAGATCGGTTGGTGATTTATCGGCTGAGATGATGACTTGGCGTCCATCTTCGACAAGCGCATTAAATGTGTGAAAAAATTCTTCTTGGGTTGAATCCTTGCCACTGATGAATTGCACATCATCAATCATCAACACATCAACCGAACGGAACTGTTCTTTGAATGACATCGTATCGCGAAAGCGCAAAGCGCGAACAAAGCGATACATGAATTTTTCAGCCGACAGATATAAAACCTTGCGCGATGGTGATTGCTGGCGGATATGCCAGGCAATGGCATGCATAAGATGCGTTTTGCCAAGACCAACCCCGCCATAGAGAAATAGCGGGTTAAAGGCCACTTTCTCGCTTTCGGCGGTTCGGCGGGCAACGGCAAAAGCCAGCTCATTCGGCTTGCCAACAACAAAATTTGCAAATGTATAGCGCGGATCAAGACCCGCCATCAGATCATCACGCCCTTCGGTTGCTGATCCGGTGATCGCCGAATGTGCCGCAGCTGGTGCCTGTTTCTGCTCGCTTAGCCGATGCGGTTGGCCGTTGCGGGCACGATTGCTGGCAAGCCGCACCTCAACATGCCGAATCGCCGGTGATACATCATTGAATTCAGCCGCCGAGATCACCCGCAACCGATCGGCATATTGGCTGCTAACACGTTCACGCGCCAAGGTTGATTCGGCCTCAAGGGTCAAGGTGCCATCTTCAAGACGGCTGATGCGCAAAGGCTTGATCCAGTGACGCCAAGCGGCATCACCAATATCTTTTCGCATTCGCAGATTTACCCGGCCCCAGCAAGCCTCAATTGCCTGATCGGCGCTTGCGGTTGATGCTGGCGATGCTGGTGGGGCTGAGGCTGTATGGTCACGCCCGCTACTATCTTGTGGATAAGAGGCTGGCTTTGTATCGGGATTGTTCGACATATCACCAGACATCTGCAGAGCCTCCAACGGGTTTCGGTTAATTTTGCCCTAATTGGAGGTTGGCTAAGCAGCGAATGCTGCGCCCGGAACCCACTTCAAGGATGAACACACAGTAACGATTTTTTGGCCTTTGTTGCAAGAGACCAAAGCCCGTCGAAAGCAAAATAAACTTGCCAAAAGTGCGGTTATTTTTATTGACATAAACCTTGCGCGAAAACCGTCAATTCATCGAAAAATTGAACACAATCAATTGCCGAATCGCAAATAGATGATCTTGCGTGCGAAACCCTATCGCTAACTGCTGTTGATCTGCTGCGCGCGCTAACCGCCAGATCATGGCATGACTCGAATATTGAGTCTCAAAAACCGGCAAAAAAAAGCCCGCCCCTCATTTTGAGGAGCAGGCTTTTGAAACATATAATGCGAATCGCCGGTTCGGCGATCGGCAGGTTACGCTGCGAGGGCTTTGACGCGCGCCGCAAGGCGTGAAATTTTGCGTGATACGGTATTTTTATGAAGGATGCCACGTGATACGCCGCGCTGCATTTCCGGCTGCGCCTGACGAAGTGCTTCACGTGCCACAGCAGCATCGCCTTCAGCGATTGCCGTTTCGACTTTTTTCACAAAAGTGCGGATCCGGCTCATACGGGCGCCATTAATTAAGGCGCGGTTGGCGTTGCGGATGATCCGCTTTTTAGAAGACTTGTGATTTGCCATCGGGTTTTTACGTCCCTGTCGTTCGATAAATACTTAACTGAAGCGGGCTTATAAGCTTTTTTTGCTATCATCGTCAAGCGCTTTTGCCAACATGCCGTGATGTGACTTTTAACGCCAGCCTTGGCTGTAGCGCCCGATGCAGCCTTTGGTCATGGCTATCGCGGTTGCAACATTAGCCGCCAAAGCGCCCCGCGTGCCGTTTGCACCTTGCCAATCACCAGCTTTTCCGCGTCGCGAACCCAATTTCCAGCACCACCGGTCCAGCCAAGCTGAGCCAAGGCCTGACCATAAAATGCCATGATGTCATCTTCATCTGCAGATGTTGACGCAAAAATCATAACGATGCGGCCATTTGGCGAATCAAAGGCAAAGCCTAATTCAGGCTCTATTTTCCAGCCCTGCATAATCGGCACATCACCTGCCCACCGATGCTGCTGCGTTTCAGCTTTGGCAGGTTGGCTAATCAGAGACTGGCCAATCAGAAACTGGCCACCGATCAGCGTCAGCATCATCAAAGCAGTGACGAAACCGCGGGTTAACGCTGATGCTTTTTTATGATTGAACAGATTCATGTTAATTTACCGCTATTGTTTGGTTGCGTGCTGGCTATAAACCTAGCGGTGAAACCTAGCCTTGGCAACGAGAACAGTAAAAACTGGATCGGCCAGACTGGATCAAGGTTTTAATCGGTGTGGCGCAAACTGGGCAAGGTTTGCCAGCGCGGCCATAGACCGCAAGACGCTGGACGAAATAACCAATTTCACCGCCGGGTTGAACGTGATCGCGAAGCGATGTGCCGCCATCCTCAATCGCGGCTCGCAGAACCGTAACAATCGAATTGGCAAGCCGCGCGGCACGTTGACCGCGAATTGAGCCCGCCTTGCGCCGCGGCGAAATCCGCGCATAGAACAAAGCCTCACTCGCATAGATATTGCCAATTCCAGCCACCAGTTGCTGGTTTAACAGCGCGTTCTTGACCGGGCCGGTTCGGCCTTTGAAAACAGCTTGAAGATGCGCGCCAGAAAATTCATTACCAAGCGGTTCTGGCCCCATGCCGGCCAGTAATTTATGGTCAGCCATCGCCGATTCGGCAAAAAGATCAATCCAGCCAAAACGGCGCGGGTCATTTAACACAACATAGGAGACCCCACCCTGATCATCTGCCGGTGCCATTTCCAGCATGAAATGATCATGTTTGCCAAGCGCTGGCTTGTCTTTATGGATGCGTATCGAGCCCGACATGCCAAGATGAAGCAAAAGCACCTCGCCATTATCAAGCATCATCATCACATATTTGCCGCGCCGCACAAGACGGGTAAATTGGCGTTCGGTAAGGCGTTCAGCCAGATTTTCAGGCAAAGGCCAGCGCAAATCCTTGCGGCCAACAAAAGCCGATAACACAGCTCGCCCCTGCAAAGCGGGGACCAAAGCCAGCTTGACGGTTTCTACCTCAGGCAATTCAGGCATTAGACGATCTCTGCTGCAAATGGCGATGAAATGGTAAAAACCGCATGGTGACAGACCAAAGCGTTAAATGAATTGGTGAAGATCATTTCGAAATTGGCTCCAGACTGATATAGATAGGCTTGCATTTCGCAATATTAGGATTTCGATCATGACAGACCCTGCTTTTGACAAAGCGGATCAGACCATATCACAACCGCGCAATGCGGATCGTGATGACGATACCATAGATTTTGGCTTTCGCACCATCCAGCGTGCCGACAAAGCGCGCATGGTGCGCGGCGTATTTGATTCGGTTGCCGATCGTTATGACATTATGAATGATGTGATGAGTGGTGGCATTCACCGGCTGTGGAAAGCAGCGATGATTGACTGGATGGCACCGCAACCGCATCAAAAGCTGATTGATCTTGCTGGCGGCACTGGCGATATCAGTTTGCGGTTTTTGCGCGGCGGCGGCGGCGAGGCCTGTATCACCGATATCAATCACGCCATGCTTGCGGCGGGGCGTGGGCGGCGTGATTTGCAGCGTCTGGCGCATCGGCTTAGCTGGTGTGTTGCCAATGCCGAATCACTTCCGTTTGATGATCATAGCGCTGATTTTGTGACCATTGCCTTTGGGTTGCGTAACGTTACCGATCGGCAGGCCGCCTTGCATGAAGCTTACCGCATTCTCAAACCGGGCGGACGGTTTCTATGCCTTGAATTTTCGCATGTACAAAGCCGCCCTTTGGCAAAATTATATGACAGTTTTTCGTTTAATATTTTGCCGGTCATGGGACAAGTCATCGCTGGTGATGCAGATAGCTATCGCTATCTTGCCGAATCAATCCGCACCTTCCCAAGCAAGGAAATGCTTGCCGATATGTTTGCCGAAGCTGGCTTTGCGCAAATCCGGGTGCGCAGCCTGTCTGCGGGAATCGCCTGTATCCATTCTGGCTGGAAGCTCGATTAATGGCAAAGCGCAGCCTGTCCATGATTCGCGCGCTCATGCGGTTACCGCATATTGCGTGGCATCTTGGGCGTGCAGGGGTTTTGGGGCATGTTGCCCAGATTACGCTTCTGCCAAGCTGGTTGCGGCATTGCTGCCAGCTTCTTGATAAGGCGGTAAGATCGAAAAGCGCGGTCAATGATGCTGGTGGTGCCTTATGTCAGGCTTTGGTCCGGCTCGGGCCGGGCTTTATCAAATTTGGCCAGGCTTTATCAACACGCGCCGATCTGATTGGCCCCGAGCTTGGCCGGTCACTAACCATGCTCCAAGACCGTTTACCGCCTTTTGCCGCGGCAAAGGCGCGTCAGATGGTTGCGCAACAGATTGGCCAGCCCATCGAGACCCTATTCAGCCAGTTTGATGATGCGGCGGTTGCCGCCGCGTCGATTGCGCAGGTGCATCGGGCCACGCTTTGTGACGGGCGTGAGGTGGCGGTGAAACTGCTTCGCCCCGATATTGAAAAACATATGCTGGCAGATACGGCGCTTTTCTATTCGCTAGCGCAAATTCTGCAATGGCTGGCACCCGGCCTTCGGCGCCTGCATCTGGTAACAGCGGTGATGCAGTTCAAGCAGCTTTCAGAAATGGAGCTTGATCTGCGCCTCGAAGCGGCGGCGGCAGGACGGCTTGCCGATAATATGCACGATGATGAGGGTATTTATGTGCCATGGGTGGATTTGGAAAACAGCACCAAAGGCATGTTGATCATTGAATGGATCGATGGCATCCGGATTGATGATGTCGACCGTCTGACCAAGGCTGGTCATGATATTGGAAAAATTACCGAATTTGCGGCGCGCAGCTTTTTCAATCAGGTGTTTCGCGATGGCTATTTCCATGCCGATATGCATCCCGGCAATATTTTTGTTCGCGCCGATGGCACGCTGGTGCCAATTGATTTTGGCATTATGGGCTATCTCGATTTCCAAGACCGGCTGTTTCTGGCGCGACTGCTCAGCGCGATGCTTGACCGCGATTATGATATGGTTGCCAAATTACATAAAGACGCTGGGATGCTTGGCGAGGGGGTTTCGGTCCATCAATTTTCACAATCGGTTCGCGCAGTTGCTGATCCGGTGATGGGCAAACCGCTTGGCGACGTCTCGCTTGGCGTTGTTCTGGGACAGGTTTTCCAGCTTGCAACCCGCTTTGAAATCGAAGTACAGCCGCAATATAATCTGTTGCAGAAAACCATGATGATGGCCGAAGGCGTTGCCCGGCAATTAAACCCCAAAGCCGATATGTGGCAATTGGCACGGCCGATGGCCGAATCATGGATGCAGCATGAGGCAGGGGTGAAAAAACGCGCCGAACAGCTTGTTGACGAAATGATGCAAATCATCGCACGCGTGCCAAAATTACTCAGCGCTTTTGAAGCCGCACAGCAAAGACCAATTGCGCCGCCACCGCCAACATGGCCCGGGCGGGTTGCTCTGGTTGCGCTTTTACTTGCCATTGCAAGTTTTTTCACAAATATTCATTAAATTTTGCTATAAATGGAAAATAAGTGAATTTTTGTGATATTTTTATCATAATTCAATGACAAACAGCGAAAGTGGCAATTTCTGTGAATTTATCGGCAATCATTACCGCATTGGGCGGCCGCCATGCCATCCAGCAGCTTTTGAATGTGGGGCCAAGCGCGATCAGCAACTATCTGACCCGTGGTCATTTACCTGAACGCGCCAAACCCATTATCTATGCTGCGCTGACCAAGAAAGGTTATCAGATTCGCGCTGATGATCTTGAAATTCTAGCTGGCCCCCCTGCCACATCATCGCAGCCACTGCATAGTGATACCCATTTCGGCAAGCGAATTTTGCTGATCGTTGCTGGCGGGATCGCTGCCTATAAGGCCTTGGAAACCGCCCGCCAATTGCAACAGCTTGGCGCGCATGTCACCGGCGTGATGACCGATGGTGCCAAACAATTCATCACCCCTCTTAGCCTTGCCGCGCTGACTGGTGAGAAATGCTATGACAGTTTGTTTTCACTAACGGACGAAGCCGAAATGGGGCATATCCGGCTGGCGCGATCGGCCGATCTTGTTCTTGTCGTTCCGGCAACGGCCAATTTTATGGCGCGGGCAAATGCCGGCATTGCCGATGATCTGGCAACAACCATTCTTCTTGCAACCACGGCCAAGGTGGCAATGGCACCAGCGATGAATCCGGCAATGTGGGCGCATGCGGCAACCAAACATAATTTCGCCAGCCTGCGCCAGCGCGGTGTTCATATGATTGGTCCGGTAAGCGGCGATACAGCCTGCGGCGAAGAAGGCGAAGGCCGGATGTGCGAACCGGCGGATATTGCCGCAGCCGCAATGCAGCTGATCACCCCGCAAAACATACCCAATGCCAAAGACCATGCCAAAAGCCCGCTTGCAGGCAAACGGATCATTGTCACATCAGGCCCGACAATCGAGCCAATTGACAAGGTGCGCTTTATCGCCAACCGGTCATCGGGCAAACAGGGACATGCCATTGCCGCAAGCCTTGCCAGCCGCGGCGCGGATGTGATTTTGATTAGTGGGCCAGTCAATGAACCAGCACCGGATCAAGTAACCATGGTTCAGGTCACAACCGCCAATGAAATGCTGGCCGCTTGCAAGGCGGCCTTGCCTGCCGATATCGCCATTTGCGCCGCCGCGGTTGCAGATTGGCGCGTACAGTCAGTATCTGATCAAAAACTGAAAAAGCCGGAAGACCCCGATGCTGGCATGATGTTAGCGCTATGCCAGAACCCCGATATTCTAGCGCATATTTCATCCGCGCCAAACCGGCCAAAATTGGTCATTGGTTTTGCCGCGGAAACCGAAAATCTATTGCAAAATGCCACCAAAAAACGCCAGCGCAAAGGGTGCGACTGGATCATTGCCAATCAGGTTGGCGGTGATGCTGATCCGGTGTTTGGAAGCGCCTTAAATCAGGCCATGCTGATCAGTGCAAATGGCGTTGACGAATGGCCGCAAATGCAAAAAACCGATCTTGCCGAAACATTGGCTGATCATATCGAAGCGGAATTGACCAGATGAACCAACTTGCAGTGAAATTTCAGCGGCTAGCCAATGCTGGCGATCTTGCCTTGCCATCATATGCGACAAGCGGGGCTGCCGGAGCTGATCTTGCCGCCGCGATTGACCAGCCAATTTGTCTCAAACCAAATATGCGCGAGGCCATTCCAACCGGATTTGCCATGGCATTGCCAGCAGGTTATGAAGCGCAAATCCGGCCACGATCGGGTCTTGCATTAAAATATGGAATTACCGTTGCCAATGCCCCCGGGACAATTGATAGTGATTATCGGGGTGAAATTGCGGTGATTTTGGTCAATAATGGCACTGATGATTTTACCATTACCCACGGCATGCGGATTGCGCAGATGGTGATTGCCGCTGTCACCATTATGACACCCGTCGAAGCCGATGATCTTGACGATACCGCGCGTGCCGCTGGTGGTTTTGGCTCAACAGGTTTGTGAGGCATTATGCTGAGTGATGATGATCTAGAACGCTATGCCCGTCAGGCGATCATGCCGGCAATTGGCGAGGAAGGTCAGGAACAATTATTGGCGGCGCGGGTGCTTGTTGTTGGTGCTGGCGGGCTTGGCGCGCCGGTGATCATGTATCTTGCCGCTGCCGGTATTGGCACGATTACCATTATTGATGATGATCATGTTTCGCGAACCGATTTAAACCGGCAAGTCATTTACAAAGACAGTGATGTTGGCCTGTTGAAATCTCGGCAAGCGGCGATGGCGGCAAGCGCAATCAATCCGGCAATCCATATCTCGCAGCTTGGCCAAAGGCTCAGTAATGGCAATGTCGAACCATTATTAAAAGCGCATGATGTTGTTGTTGATTGCACCGATAATGCCGAGGCGCGCTATCTTCTTGGTGATGCGGCGCATGCGGCAGGCAAGCCGCTTGTCTTTGGCGGGGCGGTGCGCATGGAAGGACAGGTCTCGGTCTTTCAGAGCAGCGTCAAAGGCCATCTTGGCAGCCCGTGTTATCGATGCGTATTTCCGGCCATGCCCGATGCAAAACAGGCACCGGGCTGTTCCGAAGCGGGCATTCTTGGGCCTGTTGCTGGATTGGTTGGGACATTGCAGGCGCTTGAAACCATCAAGATTATTCTTGGCGAGCCACGCACCTTAACCGGACGGCTTTTGCTGATCGAAGCGGCGGGAAGCGATTTTATGGAAATTCAAACCGTTGCACGGACCGATTGCAGCTGTTGCGGTAATTCATCTGACACTACGGATTAAAATCGGCTGCTAGCCGATTTGCGGGCTGAACCAGCCACAATCAATCGGCGCAAACTCAATTGACCCAAAAATGAAAAATCCGGCAGGGTAATGCCACAAGCCAGATATGGCTATAGCATGGCCTCAATCACCCGATCTGGCGGGGTATGACCATCCCAGAATGTCTGCACATTGATGATCACCTTGTCACCCATTTGCAAACGCCCTTCAATGGTCGCCGATCCGATATGGGGCAGTAAAACAACATTTGGCAAATCGCGAAGCCCGGCCGGAATTTCCGGCTCACTGCTATAAACATCAAGTCCGGCACCCGCGATATGACGCTGCGCCAAAAGATCGGCAAGCGCAATCTCATCAACCACTTCGCCGCGTGATGTATTCACCAGATAGGCCGAGCGCTGCATCAGCGACAGTCTTTCACGCGATAATAGATGATTTGTCGCCGATGTATGTGGGCAATTGACCGACACAATATCAACGCGTGCCAACATCTGTTCAAGCGATTCCCAGTAGGTTGCCTCAAGTTCGGCTTCAGTCTCCGGGTGAACCGGTTTCCGGTTATGATAATGAACCGACAGGCCAAATCCACGCGCCCGCCGCGCAACCGCTTCACCAATCCGGCCCATACCAACAATGCCAAGCCGTTTGCCATTAATGCGATGACCAAGCATGCCTGTTGGCGACCAGCCCTGCCATTGGCCTGATCGTGCCAACGCATCGCCTTCGGCAATCCGCCGCGGCACCGCCAGAATCAACGCCATCGTGACATCAGCCGTATCTTCGGTTAAGACGCCAGGGGTATTGGTAACGGTAATGCCGCGCGCCTTTGCCGCGGCAAGGTCAATATGATCAACGCCGGTTCCGAATGAAGCAATCAGACGAAGCTGACTTCCGGCCTTGGCAATCAAATCAGCGTCAATTTTATCGGTAACGGTTGGCACAAGAACATCAGCCGTTTTCACAGCCATTTCCAGCTCGTCACGGCTTAGCGCCTTGTCACTATCATTCAAAGTTGTATCAAAAAGCTCACGCATCCGGGTTTCGATTGTCTCCGGAAGCTTGCGTGTCAAAATAACTTTTGGTTTGCTTTGACTCATTGATGGCTCTCTTAAATTGAAAACAAATACCGAACTCTGGCTGGCAATTGGCCTGAAAAAACCCTAAGCTTGCGGCGCAGGACAAAGGGTCTATTGAATTAATTCTTTAACCCGCATCAATCTGCACCAAATACCGCCAAAACTCTACCAGAACAACGAGCAGCATGACAAAAAAATTTATTGTGATATTTCAAAAACCGCTGATCATGGCAATGGTTTTTGGCCTTTTCTGGCTATTGCCAACGGTGATTTCGCCACTTGGCTTGCCAGCCGGAAATGGCATGGCGCACGCACAAGAGGCCAAATTGACCGTTCGCGGCAGTGGCTTGCCCGTACCGCGCTATGTGACATTGAAATTTGACGAGGCCAATTTGCGGGCTGGCCCCGGGCGGGAATATCCGGTTTTATGGCAATATCGAAAAGCTGGTCTGCCGCTTCTGGTTGATGCGGAGTTCGGCATTTGGCGCAAAGTGATTGACCATGATGGCACCGCAGGATGGATGCATGGATCGGTTCTATCGCTTCGGCGCATGGCGCTGGTGCAAAAGAATATGGCGAAAATCCATGCCAATCCCGATGAAACATCAAATGTCATTGCGCTTGCCGAACGGTTGGCGCTGATGGAATTGCAATCCTGTCCAAAAGCATGGTGCCGTGTGGCAAATAATGATGTTCGCGGCTGGATCAAGCGGCAAGCCGTCTGGGGACTTCTCGAAACCGAAAGCCTCGATTAGGGTTTATATTTCAACAAAAACGGCACCCCATTTTACTGGGATGCCGCGATTATTTATGCTGGTTAAAGATGGGCCGTTTTAGGCGATATCAAACCGATCAGCATTCATCACCTTGGTCCAGGCTGCCACGAAATCGGCCACAAATTTATCATGTGACTGGTTGGTCGCATAAACCTCGGCAAGCGCACGAAGCTGGGAATTTGATCCAAAGACAAGATCGACCCGGGTACCGCTGCGAACCACTTTGCCAGTGGCACGATCACGCGCTTCGTAAGAATTGCTTCCCGTTGGCTTCCACTCAACACCCATATCAAGCAAAGTGACAAAGAAGTCATTGGTCAATTTGCCCGGTGTTTCGGTAAAGACACCATGGTTGTTTTCACTGATACCAAGGGCTCGCATACCACCAACAAGAACGGTCATTTCCGGTGCTGTAAGGCCCAATAGCTGGGCTTTATCAAGCAGCATTTCTTCCGGGCTGACGGTAAAGTCGGTTTTCTGGAAATTGCGGAACCCATCGGCAACCGGCTCAAGAACCTCGAATGATTCAATGTCGGTTTGCGCCTGTGTTGCATCACCACGACCAGGTGTAAATGGAACCGTCACGCCGGATGCCTGTTCAATACCAACATTACCTGCAAGCACAATCACATCAGCAACCGATGCGCCTGTGTCGGCCGCAATTGGCTCAAGAACTGACAAAACCCGCGCCAATTGATCCGGCTTGTTTGCTGCCCAATCTTTTTGGGGCGCAAGCCGAATACGCGCACCATTGGCACCGCCGCGCATGTCTGAGCCGCGATAGGTTGATGCGCTTGCCCATGCGGTTTCGACCATCTCTTGAACGCTGAGGCCGCTGGCTGCGATACGGGCTTTGACCGCATCAACATCATAATTGGCATTGCCAGCCGGAATCGGGTCTTGCCAGATCAATTCTTCATCTGGCACTTCTGGGCCCACATAACGGCTTTTCGGCCCCATATCACGATGCAACAATTTGAACCAAGCACGTGCAAACGCATCGGCAAATTGATCGGGGTTTTTATGGAAACGCTCGGAAATCTCGCGGTAGCTCGGATCTTCGCGCATCGCCATATCGGCTGTTGTCATCATGGTTGGAACGCGGATTGACGCATCTTCGGCATCGGGTGCCAAATCGCTTTCCTTTGGATCGACCGCATGCCAGATATGCGCACCGGCCGGGCTTTTGGTCAATTCCCATTCATAGCCAAGAAGAAGATCGAAATAGCCATTATCCCATTTTGTTGGATGCGCTGTCCACGCGCCTTCGATACCGCTGGTGATGGTATCGCTTCCCTTGCCCGATCCATGGCTGCTGATCCAGCCAAAACCCATTTCTTCAATGGCGGCGCCTTCCGGCTCGGCACCAACAAGACCGGCATCACCCGCACCATGCGCCTTGCCAAAAGTATGGCCACCGGCAACAAGGGCAACGGTTTCTTCGTCATTCATTGCCATCCGGCCAAAAGTTTCACGCACATCTCTTGCGCTGGCAAGCGGATCTGGATTGCCGTCTGGGCCTTCAGGATTGACATAGATCAAACCCATCTGCACGGCGGCAAGCGGGTTGGCCAATTCGCGGTCGCCTGAATAGCGGTTATTCGCAAGCCATTCACTTTCAACACCCCAATAGATATCTTCTTCAGGTGCCCAAATATCGTCACGGCCACCACTAAATCCAAAGGTTTTGCCACCCATTGATTCAATCGCGACATTGCCGGTCAGGATCAGCAAATCAGCCCAGCTGATTTTATTGCCATATTTCTGTTTGATCGGCCACAAAAGGCGGCGCGCCTTATCAAGATTGCCGTTATCAGGCCAGCTATTGAGGGGCGCGAAACGCTGCGCACCTGTGCCGCCGCCACCACGACCATCGCCGCTGCGATAGGTGCCGGCTGCATGCCATGTCATGCGGATAAAGAACGGGCCATAATGACCATAATCGGCTGGCCACCAATCCTGCGAATCAGTCATCAAATCATGAAGGTCCTTTTTCAGGGCCTTATAATCAATCGATTTGAATTCTTCGCGATAATTGAAATTCGCGCCCATCGGGTTTGACTTTTGATCATGCTGGTGAAGAATGCCAATATTCAACTGGTTCGGCCACCATTCACGATTTGAGGTGCCGCTGGCGCTGTTGGTTGTTACAGCTCCGTGCATTACCGGGCATTTGCCCGCATTATTTCCGTCCATCTGTCTCTCCGATTAGATCTTGTGCGTATGCTCACATCGCCTTTGGGTTTCCGGCAATCACAAAGCCCTTATACGCAAGGTTTATCTATGTCAGAAGATAGGTATGAAGCCTGGTTGGGTCAAGGCTCTTTAGAATGATTTTAAACTAGATAAAGGCAGATCTAACGCCAAATCGGCAATCAGGAATCTTTGCTTTGAATATGAATTACCACATCAACCGCTTTGATTTCATGCCCATCAGGCGCGGTAGGCAATTGTGCCAGAATCACATCATCATGAGGAATATCGACAAGCTGGTCATTTTCGGCTTCATAGAAATGATGGTGATGATCGGTGTTGGTATCAAACAGGCTATAGTCATTATGAACCATCACCCGACGAAGCAAGCCAGCCTCGGTAAATTGGTTCAATGTATTATAAACCGTCCCGCCAGACACATGCAGGCCAGCAGTGGTGATTTCTTCGGTCAAGCTATCAGCTGTTACATGGCGATGACGGCCATCAAGAAGCAACGCGGCAATCGCCACCCGCTGGCGCGTTGGCCGCAAACCGGCAAGGCGCAGTTTTTCGGCAAAATGCGCCGTTGGCGTCATTCTGTCTTTTTGGGTCATATTTTTGTGACTCATCTTTCCCATTGCTGGGTCAAAATGAGCGGTCACCGGCCAAATGTCAATAATGCCTTGGCTTGGAGGGGTATTTCGTGCTTTCTATAGGGCGTTAAAAGCTGCGCTTAACATCGTAGCAAAAGACAGGAAACCAAGTGATTTTTCCCTGTTGACCTTGCCTATATTCGGTATTTTGACCGATTTCACCGGCATAGCAGGAAAATCAAAACCGGCAGGCCTGCAGGGTCATTTTGACCTTAGATGCACGCCCGTTTGTAACAAGGAAGTTAAGATGTCGCCCAAAGATCAAAGCTCTTTTACCTATGATGAATTAATCAGCTGCGCCAAAGGCCAGATGTTCGGGCCAGGAAACCCGCAATTGCCATTGCCGCCAATGCTGATGTGTGACCGCATTACCCGCATTGATGATAATGGTGGTGAATTTGGCAAAGGCCAGATTGATGCTGAGTTTGATTTGAACCCCGATCTTTGGTTCTTTCCTTGCCATTTTGAAGGCGATCCGGTGATGCCGGGCTGTCTTGGCATGGATGCACTGTGGCAGCTTGTTGGCTTTTTTCTGGGCTGGTCAGGCGGGCTTGGACGGGGGCGCGCCCTGTCGGTTGGTGAGGTGAAATTCACCGGCCAGATTCTGCCAAGCAACAAGCTTGTGACGTTTCGTCTTGATATGAAGCGGGTCATCATGCGCCGCCTTGTGATGGGCATTGCCGATGGCAAAGTGCTTTGCGATGGCGAGGTTGTTTTTGAAGCCAATGATATCCGCGTTGGCCTGTTTACCCCTGAAGGAGCTTAAAGATCATGCGCCGTGTTGCCATTACCGGAATCGGAATCGTTTCCTCGATTGGAAATAATGTCAGCGAAGTCACCAATTCGTTGCGTAACGGAACCTCGGGCATTGTTGCCGCACCGGAATATACCGAACTTGGATTCCGCAGTCAGGTGCATGGCACCGTCAAGCTTGATGTTGCCGATCATGTTGATCGCAAACAGCTTCGCTTTATGGGCGAAGGGGCTGCCTATGCGGTTCTGGCCATGGAACAGGCCATTGCCGATGCTGGGCTTGAAGATCATCAAGTATCAAATGAGCGAAGCGGTCTTGTCGCCGGTTCAGGCGGGCCATCAACGGCTAACCTTCTTGCCGCCTTTGATATCACCCGCGAAAAAGGCCCAAAACGGATTGGACCATATATGGTGCCGCGTTGCATGTCGTCGACGGTTTCGGCCTGTATCGCCACTTTTTTCAAGATTCGCGGCATTAATTATTCGATTTCTTCGGCTTGTTCAACCTCGGCACATTGTATTACCGCTGGTGCTGATGCCATTCGTAGTGGCAGCCAAGATATTGTCTTTGCCGGCGGCGGCGAAGAACTGCATTGGACCTTGTCCGTTCTGTTTGACGCGATGGGGGCAATGTCTTCGAAATATAACGACACGCCAGAACTGGCCTCACGCCCCTATGATGCCGACCGCGATGGATTTGTGATTGCTGGCGGCGGCGGCATGGTTGTTCTTGAAGATATGGATCATGCGGTGGCACGCGGGGCAAAAATCTATGCTGAACTGGTTGGCTATGGTGCCAATTCAGATGGCGCGGATATGGTTGCACCATCCGGCGAAGGCGCAGTGCGCTGCATGGAGCTGGCACTTGCCGGTTTTGATGGCAACAAGCTTACCGACAAGGTGGATTACATCAATGCGCATGGCACCTCAACGCCAGTTGGCGATGTTAAAGAACTTGACGCGGTTCGCACTGTCTTTGGCCCGCGCGGTCATCTTCCAGTTGTCACCTCAACCAAATCATTGACCGGCCATTCGCTTGGTGCGACAGGGGTTCAAGAAGCCATCTATACGATCATCATGATGCAGAATAAATTCATTGCCGCATCCGCCAATATCCACACGCCCGATCCGGCCATTGGTGATATTCCGGTGGCGCAAACCCGCATGGATGGTTTTTCAATCAATCTGGCATTGTCCAACTCATTTGGCTTTGGCGGCACCAACGCCACATTGGCCTTGCGAAAGGTATAATATGCAGCCCGGAACTTTACTGGCTGGCAAACGCGGCCTTGTGATGGGTGTTGCGAATGACAAATCCATTGCATGGGGCATTGCCGAAGCCGCCGCCAAACAGGGTGCCGAAATTGCCTTTTCCTATCAAATGGAAGGGTTTGGCAAAAGGCTGGCACCCTTGGCCGAATCAATTGGGTCAAACATCATGATCGAATGTGATGTTGCCAAAGAAGGCGCGGTTGACCGCTGTTTTGCCGAATTGGCAACGCATTGGCCAACAATCGATTTTGTCGTTCATGCCTTGGCATTTTCCGACAAGAACGAATTAAAAGGCGCCTATATGGATACGAGCCGCCAGAATTTCGAAAATACCATGATGGTATCGGCCTATTCCTTTACCGAAGTCGCGCGCGCCGCCCGTGACATGATGCCCGATGGCGGTGCATTGGTAACGCTTAGCTTTCTTGGCGCACAACGAAGCACGCCAAATTATAATGTCATGGGGGTTGCCAAAGCTGCCCTAGAAGCCTCGGTTCGCTATCTTGCCGTTGATCTTGGTGGTCAGAATATTCGGGTCAATGCGTTATCGGCCGGACCAATGCGCACGCTTGCTGGCGCGGCGATCACTGGTGCGCGGCATATTTTCCGCCATGCCGAACATCATGCGCCACTTAAACGCAATCCCGGGCTTGATGAGGTTGGGCGTGCCGGTCTTTATCTGGTTTCAGATTTATCGTCAGGCGTAACCGGCGAAGTGCATTTTGTTGATGGTGGCTATAATAGCGTTGGCATTCCGAGCGAATCCTGAGCTTAAAAAATAATAGATAAGCAAAAGGCGGTGCCATTGGCACCGCCTTTTTTCGTCTTGTTCGATTCTTGTTGCGGCCTATTCAGCGGTTTCAGCAGCAGCAGCCTCAAGATCAGCACCAGTTTCCTGATCAACACGCTTCATTGACAGCTTTACCTTACCACGGTCATCAAAGCCGATGACCTTGACCTTAACCGCATCACCATCTTTACAGATATCGGTGGTTTTTTCGGTACGGCCATTTTGCAGCTCGGAAATATGAACCAGCCCGTCTTTTGCCCCAAGGAAATTGACGAACGCCCCGAAATCAACGGTTTTGACAACGGTACCGTTATAGATCACACCAAGCTCTGGCTCGGCAACGATATCACGAATCCGCGCAACAGCGGCTTCGCCCGATGGGCCTGAAACGGCTGCGACCTTGACGGTGCCATCATCTTCGATATCAATCTTGGCACCTGTTTCTTCACAGATTTCACGGATGATCTTGCCACCCGGGCCAATGATGTCGCGGATTTTATCGACCGGAATTTTCAAGGTGGTGATCTTAGGTGCGCTATCGGCCAAATCATCACGCGCCGAGGTCAATGCCTTGGCCATTTCATCAAGAATATGAATCCGGCCATCGCGTGCCTGATCAAGTGCAATCTGCATGATCTCAGGTGTGATTGATGTGATTTTGATATCCATCTGCAATGAGGTCACACCATTTTGTGAACCAGCAACTTTGAAATCCATATCGCCAAGATGATCTTCATCACCAAGAATATCGGACAGAACGGCAAAATCATCGCCTTCTTTGATCAATCCCATCGCGATACCAGCAACCGGACGTTTCAATGGCACGCCAGCATCCATCATCGCCAATGAACCACCACAAACGGTCGCCATTGAAGATGATCCGTTTGATTCGGTGATTTCAGAAACAAGCCGGATCGTGTATGGAAATTCGTCTTTGGTTGGCAGCAACGGACGAAGCGCACGCCATGCCAATTTTCCATGACCAATTTCACGACGACCAGGCGAACCAACACGGCCAGCCTCGCCAACTGAATATGGCGGGAAATTATAATGAAGCATGAAGCTAGACCGGCTTTCACCAACCAACGCGTCAATGATTTGCTCATCCTGACCCGTGCCAAGCGTGGCAACAACCATCGCCTGTGTTTCACCGCGGGTGAACAAAGATGATCCATGCGCCCGCGGCAGGAATCCAGCCTCGGCAACAATCTGGCGAACGGTCTTTGTGTCACGACCATCAATTCGAACACCGGTTTTCAAGATCGCACCACGAACAACATCGGCTTCCATGCCTTTGATCAGACCACCAACAAGAACGGCATCATAATCATCGCCAATTGCGGCTTTTGCTTCGGCGCGAACCTCATTCAAAGCTGCCTGACGATCGGTTTTATCAGCAATTTTATAAGCGGCTTCAAAACCCTTGGCAAAACCCTTTAGAAGTTTGTTGATATCAGCAATTTCTGCTGGCTCTTCGGGAAGCGCGCGCGGCTCTTTAGCACATGATTCGGCCAGTTCGATAATAGCATCAATCACTGGCTTCACTGACTGGTGACCAAAATTCACCGCGCCAAGCATGATTTCTTCTGACAGTTCCTTGGCTTCTGATTCAACCATCAAAACGCCTTCATGCGTTCCGGCCATGATCAGATCAAGTTCACTTTCATCCATCTGATCAACGGTTGGGTTCAGAACATAGGCTCCATCAATCCAGCCAATGCGCGCAGCGGCAATCGGGCCAAAGAACGGCACACCTGAAAGGGTCAAAGCTGCCGAGGCACCAATCATCGCGGCGATATCAGGATTATTTTCCATATCATGCGCCAGAACGGTACAGATAACCTGTGTTTCACATTTGAATGATTTCGGGAATAGCGGACGGATCGGACGGTCAATCAACCGGCAAACAAGGGTTTCATTTTCCGAAGGACGGCCTTCACGCTTGAAAAAGCCGCCGGGGATTTTACCCGCTGCAAAGGCTTTTTCCTGATAATTGACGGTCAATGGGAAAAAATCCTGACCAGGCTTTGGGCTTTGCGCCGCAACAGCTGTACATAATACTTTTGTCTCACCAAGGCTGACCATAACGGCGCCATCGGCTTGACGGGCAACTTTACCGGTTTCAAGAACCAGCTTTGTACCGCCCCATTCCAATTCTTTGCGGAATAACTTGAACATCTATTTCATCTCTTTCATTTCATCTCAACGCCGGCAATCCAGCGAGAGAACAGCAAAAATACAACGCACATCCTCATGATGAACATTGCTGTGACAAAGGAATTAAAATGTTTTGAAGGTTGTCTCGTCGTGCCAGCGCTCTGTCTGCATCTGGTTGTCGGGGGCACCCTCAATCGGCCTTGTTCGTGCCCTGTTAATTCATAATCCCTTTGATTCCCGCTTTTCTCGCACGCAATCTTGAAAAAAGCAAATAAAATGCGCCACATGCAAAAACCGCCCTACCAATGGCAGGACGGTTTTATAGGCTTTCTGTCAACAGGGCTTAGCGGCGCAAGCCCAGCTTTTCAATCAATGCCTTATAGGTCGCAACATCGCCCGACTTGATATAGTCAAGAAGGCTGCGACGCTGGCCAACCATGGCCAAAAGGCCGCGGCGTGACCCAAAATCTTTTTTATGGTCTTTTAGATGCTCGGTCAGGTTGCGAATGCGCTCAGACAAAATAGCCACCTGAACTGATGCAGATCCTGAATCCTTGTCGTTTTTGCCAAACTCAGCAATTAGCTCGGCTTTACGTTCCTGTGTAATCGACATCGAAACCTCCTATATGGGTTTAAGTTAAATATTCAGCACACGAACAGGACAGACCGCGCCAGCCTTGACCACCACCAAAGCCACCGGACGGTCTCCCTCCATGGCGATTGCGGTTGTACCGGTCAAAAGCGCCTGAAAACGATCCTGTGCTGATGCACTGATCGCCGGAAGCGTCTGACCATGGCGAAGCTTGGTTGCCTCATTCCCTGAGATGGGTAGCGCCGGGATGTCGTCCAGCGCACTCACAACAGGATGCAAATGCTCTAAAGCGGCGGCACTATGCGGCAGCTTCTCTAAAAAATCCAGTGAAATCGCATGATCGGCATGAAATTGTCCGACCGAAAGCCGCCGAAGCGCTGTGACATGCGCTGCAGTACCAAGATCGCGCCCAAGGTCGCGCGCCAAAGCCCGAATATAGGCGCCTTTGCCACAGGCAACATAGAATCGGGCATGGTTCTGATCTGACGCAATCCGGCGAAAGGATTCGATATAAATCTGCCGTGATTCCAACGTGATCGCTGCCTCATCATCGCCTGCCTTTCGCGCCAAATCATAGGCGCGTTTGCCATCAACCTTAATCGCCGAATAAACCGGCGGCACTTGTTGGATGTGACCTTGATAATGCACCAGCGCCGCATCAATCGCGGCCGCATCCGGACGGTGATCCGACTGGCGGGTAACACTGCCTTCGCCATCATCGGTGCTGGTTTCGCTTCCCCAGGCCAATTCAAATTCATAGGATTTCTGCTGGCCCATTGCAAAAGATACGGTTTTGGTGGCCTCGCCAAGGGCAATAGGAAGAATACCGCTTGCCAACGGGTCAAGCGTGCCGCCATGACCCGCCTTTGCAGCATCAAAAACCCGGCGCACAATCGCCACGGCCTTGGCCGAACTTATGCCCTTTGGTTTATCAAGGTTAACCCAGCCATGAATTGGCTGTCCGCGTTTGCGTGCCATCGCACAATCAGCCTTGGCGGATGGCGGCAAAAAGCTCGTTCATCCGCGCTGCATTTTCAAAGCTTTCATCGAGCAGAAACCGCAGGCGTGGAGTGCGCCGCAAATGCACTTTTTTGGCAACCAGTGACTGGATCAGAGGTGCCAACCGGTTCAAGGCTGGCAAAACAACCTCGATATTGACCCCACCAAGCGGCATTGTATAAACCCGCGCATTGGCCAGATCTGGGCTGACGGTAATTTCCGAAATGGTGATTGACACATTGGCAAGATCAGGATCAAAGAAATCCTCGCGCATCAAAATTTCCGACAACGCATGGCGCAATGTTTCACCAACGCGTAATTGACGCTGGCTTGGCCCTTTTGCAGATTGTGGACGACGCGATTTTGACGGCATGACCCTCATCCCTTTAACCAAATGTCAGGACAGGCCAAACCGGCGCATCCTGTCACCAACTTAGCCGGTGTTAATCGAGTGTTCGTGCAACTTCACGAAGTTCGAAACATTCGATCATATCTTTTTCCTGAAGGTCGGAATAATTTTCAAATCCCATTCCGCATTCAAAACCTTCGCGCACTTCTTTGACTTCGTCTTTAAAGCGCTTCAGGGTTTTGAGAGAGCCTTCATGAATCACCACATTATCCCGCAGCAAACGAACCTTGCAGCCACGTTTGATAACGCCTTCGGTCACCATACAACCAGCAATCTTGCCAATTTTTGATACACCAAAGACCTGACGAATTTCGGCATAACCAATGAAATCTTCTTGCGTATCGGGGCTAAGAAGGCCGCCCATTGCCGCTTTGACTTCATCGATCAGTTCATAAATGATCGAGTGATAGCGAATTTCAACACCATCACGTTTTGCCAGATCACGCGCCTGCGGAATCGCCCGAACGTTAAAGCCAACCACAATGGCATTTGATGCGGCGGCAAGGCTGATATCAGATTCGCTAAGCGCACCAACACCGGCCGATAACAGACGCACCTTCACCTGTTCGGTTCCCAGTTTTTCCAGCGCAACGCGAATGGCCTCAAGCGAGCCATGAACATCGGTCTTGATCACAACCGGTAATTCTTCGGCCTCACCAGCGGCAATTGCCGACAGCATCTGCTCGACCGATCCACGCGCACCGCGCGCGGCCTCGTGATCACGGTTGCGGCGTGTCCGATATTCGGCAATTTCACGCGCACGCGCTTCGCTTTCAACAACAACACAACTATCGCCTGCCATCGGCGTGCCGTTCAGACCCAAAATCTCAACAGGTTGACCCGGACCTGCTGATTTCAGGGTTTTGCCGCGATCATCAAGCAACGCACGAACACGGCCGCTTTCGGCACCAATGACAAAAATATCACCTTGCTTCAAGGTGCCGCGCTGAACCAGCAAAGTGGCAACCGATCCCTTGCCGCGCTCGACCTTTGATTCGACAACAACACCTTCGGCCGGACGATCAGGATTGGCCTTCAATTCGAGAAGTTCGGCCTGCAACATGATGGCTTCTTCCAGCTTGTCGAGACCCATGCCTGTATGCGCTGATACATCAACACATAAAACATCACCGCCAAAATCTTCGGTGATGATTTCATGCTGCAACAAATCGCTTCGCACGCGCGCTGGATCGGCGGCGGGCTTGTCACATTTATTGACAGCAACAATCGTTGGACAACCTGCCGCCTTGGCATGGTTAATCGCCTCGATGGTTTGCATCATGACCGAATCATCAGCCGCCACAACCAGAACGACGATATCGGTGATATTTGCACCGCGTGACCGCATTTCGGTAAAGGCTTCATGGCCAGGTGTATCAATGAATGTAATGACATTATCGGCCACTGTTTTGATCTGATAAGCACCGATATGCTGGGTGATTCCTCCTGATTCACCCGCCGCAACATCGGTACGGCGAATGGCATCAAGAAGGCTGGTTTTACCATGGTCAACGTGACCCATAATGGTCACAACAGGCGGACGTGGTTGCAGGCTTTCCGCCGGATCATCATCACCACCAAGGCCAATTTCGATATCTGATTCAGATACACGCTGGATCCGGTGCCCAAATTCGCCAGCGACCAATTCAGCGGTTTCACCATCAATCGCTTGTGTTGCGGTTGCCATGATGTTCAGCTTCATCAGCTCTTTCACCACATCAGCGGTACGCTCGGCCATCCGGTTTGCCAATTCACCAACGGTAATGCTGTCAGGAATAATCACATCACGAAGCTGTTTGACCTGTGGCTGTTCTTCGCGCATCCGCGCCCGCTCACGCTGGCGCTTGACCGACGCAAGCGAACGCTGGCGACGGCTATCATCACCCGACAAAGCCTGCGTAATGGTCATCTTACCTGATTGGCGACGACCCGCAGCTTCGCGGCGTGGTGCTGGGCGGCGTGGTGCCATTTCTTCAGCTTCACGGCGACGGCGATTTTGCATTTCGGTTGGCGTTGGACCAAATTTGTTGGCCGCTGTTGCCGCATCGCTTGGCGCATCTTCAGTAACCTGACGGCGCGCAGCATGGGCATCGGTATGTTTTTTATTCTCTTCACTGCGGCGACGTTCTTCACCAGCCTCGATTTCCTGCAATTCAGCAAGTTCGGCAGCGCGGCGCGCAGCAATTGGATCAAGCGGCACTTCGGGTTCGGGTGCGGCTTCTGGCACAGCGGCTTCAACCGGTGTTTCAACCGGTGCTTCGCTTGGCGCATCAACATGCTCATCAGCCGTAGCTTTTGCCCCGCCGGTTGGCGCATCAGCCTTGGCAAGCCCTTCTTGCAGAGCGCGAACACGCGCGGCACGTTCTTGCGCTGTCAGACGATCATCAGCGGCAGGTGCCGATGGAGCTGGCGCGGCAGGTGCGGCGGCGGTTTGTACAGGTTCGGTTACAACTGGTTCAGGCGCTGGTGCCCCACCGCGCTGCGGTGCTGCCGGAGCGCGTTTGCGCCGGACTTCAACTTGAACCGTTTTGCGCGCACCACCAACTGATGGCCCGGCACGCAGCTTGCTGGCGTCAATATTGCCAAGCGTCAATTTGCTACCTGAGAGACTCAGTTTTTTTGGTTTACTGCTATCGTCAGTCATTTCGAACCTTTCTTGGTATTCACCACCGCATAATCTCGCATGCGCTGGTCAAACCGTTACGCCTAGGTGATACACCGGTCAGGCAGGTCATTACAACCCGCTGTTGTATAAAACCCGTCTAAACGCATGATATCTTCATGAACCGTGCGTACTAATTTTCCTGAGCCATTGCCCGCCGATGCCCGCAACCCGACAAAAGCCAAACTATCACGGCCACATATGCGGCCAAGCTCGGTTGCGCTGAATGACTGGCTCACCCAATCTACATCAAGCTTGGATTTCATTTTCGCAAGTTCGCGCGGCGATGCATCCGCCGCCGCAAGCAAGCCTTCAAAATGGCCTTCAGATAATAATTTGCCGCCACCACCAAGAAGCATGCCAGCGCGGCGTGCCATTGATGCTGTGGCAATGATGCGCGCCCGCAACCCAACGGCAATGGCGGCAAGATCGGCATCAACCGATTTCAACCCCACGCCAAGAGCGCGTTTCAAATGACCTTTTTGATCGGCTTTGCGAATGACAGACTCTTCGGCTGTCACCCACGCGCCACGGCCGGGCAGACGTCCTGCAAGATCGGCAACAGCATAGCCATCCGGTGCCGCAACAAAGCGAATTAGCTTGTGCGGGGGAAGCGTTTGCCCAGTTGCGATACAGGTGCGCTCAGCCATGACAGATAGCCCCTCATGGCCTAGCTGTCAGACGAAGCCGACGCATCGTCGGTGTCTGTGCTGTCAGCGGTTTCATCTGTAAACCAATGCGCCCGTGCAGCCATGATAATATCGCCAGCTTCGCCATCATCGCTAAGACCATGCTGACCTAAAAGCTCGACAAGCTCTTCATTATCAAGACCGGCAAGATCATCAAGCGTGCGGATTTCATTTTCGGCAAGGGTCAACAACATGGCAAGGCTGATATATTCAAAGGCACGAAGATCATCAGCGACCTTCATTTCATCAAGCGCTGCATTGATCCGGTCGGATTCACGCTCGACAAATTCGATGGCGCGATTCTGCAATTCGCCAGCGATATCTTCGTCAAAGCCCTGAATCGCGGCTAGCTCTTCCAATGTGCTTTCGGCAATTTCTTCAGGGAAGACAAAGCCTTCAGCAACAAGAAGATGCGCAATCACATCATCAATATTCAACGCATCAATAAAGCGTGTTGAACGGGTTTTAAACTCTTCTTGGCGGCGTTCGGATTCTTCGGCCTCGGTCAGAACATCAATATACCAACCCGACAATTGCGACGCCAAACGCACATTCTGGCCACGACGCCCAATCGCAAGGCTCAATTGATCGTCCGGAACAACAACTTCCATCCGGCCAGCAACCTCATCCATCACCACCTTGGCGACTTCGGCAGGTGCCAAAGCATTCACCACAAAAGCGGCTGGATCTTCGATATAGGGAATGATTTCAACTTTTTCGCCCTGCAATTCGCCAACAACAGCCTGAACACGGCTGCCGCGCATACCAACACAAGCACCAACCGGATCAATGCCCGGGTCATTTGACAGAACGGCAATTTTGGCACGGCTGCCAGGCTCGCGGGCAACGCCCTTGATTTCGATAATGCCATCATAGATTTCAGGCACTTCTTGGGTAAACAGCTTGGCCATAAATTCATTACAAGCCCGCGATAGGAAAATCTGGGGGCCGCGCGGCTCTTCACGAACATCAATGATATAGGCACGAACACGATCGCCTTGGCGCAGGTTTTCACGCGGGATCATTTCCTCACGGCGAATCACCGCTTCGGCGCGGCCAAGATCAACCGTGATTGAATAGCTTTCAGCCCGCTTGACCGTACCAACAACAATTTCGCCAATACGGTGCTTATATTCTTCAAACTGGCGTGCGCGTTCGGCATCACGCACTTTTTGTGAAATAACCTGTTTTGCAGTTTGCGCGGCAATCCGGCCAAATTCGATTGGCGGCAAAGATTGGCGCCAAAATTCACCCGCGGCCAATGGTGGGTTTTGCTTGGCACCTTCAGCAAGGCTCATCTGCATCGATTCATCTTCAACTTCTTCGACAACTTCGATCCAACGCTCAAGACGAATGGCACCGGTTTTGCGATCAATCATCGCCCGGATATCACGGTCTAGCCCATATTTCGCCCGACCGGCCTTTTGGATGGCTTCTTCCATCGCCAGCATGACTTCTTCGCGCTCAATTGATTTTTCACGCGCCACCACATCGGCAACTTGAATTAGCTCGAGGCCAGGAATTGATGATGTATCCATAGTCGTCTCACCTTTGGTTTGTCTTTGCACCATATGTGGCGCGGCATTTATTACGAAAATTCTTTGTTGTTTTGACCTTCATTCATCGCCGCTTCGGTTCTAGCTGCGCCGTTCAAAAATTTCACTTGGATCGATCCGTGCCGATTCAATATCATCAAAGGCAAATTCAAATCTGCCAAAGCTTGTTTCAAGGCCAATCTTGCCATCATCTGTCAGGCCGGTAAGCCGGCCTTGAAACCGCCGCCGTCCATCAAGCATCATGCGCAATGTTATTTTCGCCAATTCACCATTGAAACGCTCAAAATGTTCAATCCGTGTCAAAGGCCGGTCGATGCCAGGCGAACTCACTTCAAGGACATAGGCAGCGGCAATGGGGTCATCAACATCAAGCAATGTCGAAATATGCCGACTTAGCATCTGGCAATCTTCGACCGTCATTTCACGATCTTCTTTCGGCTCGGCCATGATCTGCAACTGGTTGCGACCCGTTTGCCCACCTGAAAACTGCACCCGCACAAGGCCAAAGCCAAGCTCGGTAACCGCATCTTCGATAATCTGGCTTATCTTGGCTTCGACCAAAATGCCTCCTAAAACCCTGACTATTGGCATGCCCATAGAGGCAATTGCCGTAACGCTAACCTAGCTGTATTGCTTTTTAAAAACCGGCCAAAGCCCCTCAAAAAGGACAATAAACCCCTCAAAAAAGGCAATAAAAAAGTGGGCCAGTGGCCCACCGTCTGACTGCGACAGCTTTATTTCGTCTTCTTATAAGCGGTGACAGGCAAAAAAGCAAGAGGCAGCAAGCCTGTAATGCCAATTTGTCGTTCAGTCCTCTCCAAAGTGACCGGATCAGTCGGCAACGCCGCAACGCTGAAACAGAAACCATGATGATTGGCGTTCGGCGCGATCGGCCTTTTTCATGTAGCGCGTTTCGGGCAATTCGGCAGGTCGTTGACGCCAATCTTGGGGGCTGCGCGCTGTCCACATAAAATCAGCATGTGCGGTGGCAGCCTGCAAAAGCCAACTTTTTGCCGTAGGATCATCACTTGCCAGAACCAGCCGTCCACCCGGCCTGATCATCACCGCAAGCTGGTCAAGAAGCGCGGTTTGCAGAATGCGCCGCGCCGCATGGCGTTTTTTCGGCCATGGATCGGGAAACATGATAAAGGCACCAGCAAGGCTTGCCGCCCCAAGACTAGGCATGATCAGCCGAACATCATCTGGCCAGATGCGGATATTGCCAAGCTGTTGTTCATCAATATGGCGAAGCAGACTGGCAACACCATTGATGAAAGGTTCGGCGCCGATGAAATCGCAATCAGGCATCGCCGCGGCAAGGCCAGCCAGATGCTCACCACCGCCAAAACCGATTTCAAGATAGCGATCGGCCTTGTGGCCAAATTGATCATCAATCGGCCGCGCCGGATCAAAGGCAAATTGCGGCAAAGCTTCATCAAGAAGCCGCTTCATCGAGGCACGAAGCGGGCGGCCTTTGCGCCGACCATAAAAACGCGGCCCCAGCGGCATCCCGTCAATTAAAACCCCGTTCTTGGTAACAGCATCGTGATCGGCCATTGCAAAATCTGTCCCATATGTGAACGCGTATTTGATCGGATGTTTGATCGAATATTTGACCAGCTATTTCGGCAAGTGATATCCTATTGTGCCGCTGCGCGAAGCGCGTCAACAAGGTCGGTTGCTTCCCAGCTAAATGTGCCCGCCCCTGCTTCACCAGCAATTCGGCCGAAATGCCCATAGGCGGCAGTTGGCGCATAGATCGGCGCATTCATGCCAAGATGCTGGCGAATACCGCGCGGCGTCAAATCCATGCAATCGCGAAGCGCTTCTTGCAGTTTTTTATCGTCAATTGTGCCCGTGCCATGTGTGTTCGCATAAAGCGATACCGGCTCGGCAACGCCAATCGCATAGGCGATCTGAATTGTGCAACGCGATGCCAAGCCCGCTGCAACAACATTTTTTGCCAAATAGCGGCTAGCATAGGCAGCCGACCGGTCAACCTTTGTTGGGTCCTTTCCCGAAAAGGCACCGCCACCATGCGGCGCCGCCCCACCATAAGTATCAACAATGATTTTGCGGCCAGTAAGACCCGTATCACCATCCGGCCCACCAATCACAAACTGTCCGGTTGGGTTTACCAGCAGATCATCACCTGACACCATCCAACCATCGGGAAGAACATTGGCGATCACCGGCGTCACCAGCGCCAGAATATCGGCTTGTGTCGCTTCTGCAGAATGCTGCGTTGATAGAACCACCTTATGCACACCCGTTGGACGGCCGGCATCATCATAAACAAGGCTGATCTGGCTTTTTGAATCAGGGCCAAGGATTGAATCGGCATCCTGTTTACGAACCGTTGCAAGGTCTTTTAGAATCTGATGCGAATAATGGATTGCCGCAGGCATTAAAACATCGGTTTCATCACAGGCATAACCAAACATAAGCCCCTGATCGCCAGCGCCTTCATCTTTATTATCGCCTGAATCAACACCCATCGCGATATCGGTCGATTGTTCATGAAGGTAGTTTTGAAATTCGAAATTGGCGTGATGAAACTTGTCTTGCTCATAGCCGATATCTTTGACCGCCGCCCGCACTGCCGGTTCGATCTCGGCCATGATCTGAGTCAATGTCGACTTGCTTGCCCGCACTTCACCAGCCAGCACAACACGGTTTGTCGTTGCCAAAGTTTCACATGCAACACGCGCTTCTGGTTCATATTTCAAAAACAGATCAAGAACCGTATCCGAAACACGGTCACATAATTTGTCGGGATGGCCTTCTGAAACAGATTCAGATGTAAAGATATAGCTCATGGGTGGGATCCTGAATTTTTTTTTGAAGATATCTATTGCCTGATGGAACGAGAGAGGTCAAGACATGCAGCACTGCTAATAATCAAGAAAATAAGCGCAAAAAATCCCAAATTGCCGAAACGGGCAAATAGCGTTGGCGCTAGGGCCGGCGGCACCGGCAGATCAAGAACACCCTGCCTGCCAAGCCCCATCTGTCCAAGAATACGGCCATAGGAATCAAAACCGGCAGTGATGCCCGTATTGGCAACCCGCATCAGCGGCAAGCCTTCTTCGACCGCGCGCATCTGAGCTTGAACAAGATGCTGCCACGGCCCTGCACTTTGGCCAAACCAAGCATCATTGGTGATATTGATCATCATATCTGGGCGCATCTCTTGACCAATGACCGCGCCGGCAAAAATCACTTCATAGCAAATCAGCATTTGTATGCTGCCATAACCATCAAGACGCATCAGGCGATTATTTTCGCCAGGTACAAAATCAATCGGGCCAACAATTGGCTCAAGGAAGGGAAGCCATTTCCGAAATGGCATATATTCGCCAAACGGCACAAGATGGCGTTTGTCATAGACAGCTTTAATGGCACCATCATGGTCAATCATAATGGCCGAATTCAGCAAAGTGCGACCGCCGCCAAATCGCGGAATACCGGTAATCACCAAACCATCATTTTGCGTGGCATTGCGAATGGTTGTGTTGAGCAATGCTTGATTGCGGCTAGCAAATCCGGCAAAGGCGGTTTCCGGCCAGATCACCAATTTTGGCACCACATCACCTTGACGCGACAAGCTGACAAGCCTGTCGAGATGGCGCTGGCGTTTGCTTCGATCCCATTTATCGGCTTGTGGTATCGCCGGTTGCACAAGCCGGATCATTGATCCCGATGATGCCGAATGGGCATCAGATGAATTGGCAAGCCGCATCGCCCCAAAGGCGGCAAGCACCAGAGGCAAAATCAAAAATATCGCGGCAAAACGCCGATGCCCCAAAACCCAGAATGCCGGTACCAATGCAAAAAATAGCGCAATCACGCATAGCCCATAGGCACCAATCACGCTGGCCGATTGCAGGCTGGCAAGATCAACAGCAAACAAACTGCCGGTCAAATTCCACGGAAATCCGGTTGCCACAAAGCCACGCGCCCATTCGCCAAGGCTGAAAAAGGCAACAAACCAAAACAGGCGCGCCACCGGTCGCCGCCCAAATGACCATGAAACCATTGCCGCGCTGGCCCAAAAAACCGCCAGAATAAGCGCCAATGCCAGCGCCATAAACGGCGCCAAAACCCAAAGTGATGGCGATTCAACAATCAGCGAATGCGACACCCAATAGGTTGATGCCAGAAACCATCCGGTTCCCGCCGCACCAAAAATCAACGATGCCTGCATCCGGCTTTCAGCTTTTAAATAGGCAAGAAGCGGAATCGATAAAGCAAAAATCGCTGGCAATAAGAATAATGGCGGCAAGGACAGGCTGGCAAATGCGCCAGCAAGCAAATGCCAGAAAAGCATAAGGGGGCGGTTTTTAGTCCGGTTTGCTAGAGCTGGTTTTGGCACGCGGCAATCCACGAAGTTTTAACAAAGTGACACGGCGCGGATCACCTTCAAGAATTTCAAATTGCAACCCGCCGCGATGACGCACAACCTCGCCGCGACCGGGCACCCGCCCAGCAAGCGCACAAACCAATCCGCCAAGCGTATCAATCTCGTCACGTTCATCATCATCAAGCAAAGGGCCGGTAATCGCTTCAAGAACCTCAACTTCAAGCCGGGCATCGGCAATGGCTGTACCATCGCCCTTTTGCTCAAACCGCAATTGCGCTGTGGTGTCATGTTCATCTTCAATTTCACCAACAATTTCTTCAACCAGATCTTCGATCGTGATCAAACCATCAACCCCACCAAATTCATCAACAACCAGCGCCAAATGGCGGCGGCGCAAACGCATTTCATGAAGCAGATCAAGAAGCCGGATTGTTGGTGATATAAATAGGGCAGGCCGCAAAAGACTCTCGACTTTTGGCGTATGGCCATTGCGAAGATGGGCAAATAAATCCTTGATATGAATAATGCCAACAACATCATCAAGCGTGTTGCGGTAAACCGGCACGCGGCTGTGATTGGCATCGCTCATTTGCTGGATAATGTCATCAAAGCCATCGGCAAGCGCAACCGAGACAATATCGGCACGCGGAATCATCACATCGGCAGCGGTGATGTCGCGAAGCCCCAGAAAATTCTGTAATAACGTGCCTTCATGGCTGTCAAAGCTAGTCTTGTCATCAAGCGATTCCTGAAGCAATTCGGTCAGTTCATCACGGCGCGATGACGGACGGGCAAATGAGGGGAAAAACCTCCCAAGAAGCGTCATCATTATCCAGCCTCCCGCGTGCCAAGCGCAAGCTCATCATCAAGATAGGGGTTGGCAATCTTCATCTGGCCAAGAAGGGCAATTTCCAGCGTTTCCATTTCATCTGCCATCTGATCATCAATATGGTCATAGCCAAGTAAATGCAAAACACCGTGGGTAAACAAATGCAATAGATGGTCACCCGCTGCAATGCCCGTCTCGGCGGCTTCGCGCATCACCGTTTCACCAGCGATGGCAATATCGCCGATGCCGCCATCCATTTCAGGCATATCATCATCCAGATACAAATCATCACCTGCCGGAAATGACAAAACATTGGTTGATTTATCAAGGCCGCGATGCTGCAAATTCATTGACCGCATATCATCATCATTACACAGCAAAAGACTGACCATCTGCGGATCAAGCGATAGCCGCGATGCGATATGATCAAGCATCACTGGCGCGCGTTTTTTCAAATCTGCAATCAGGGGGCTATGCCAGCTAGAGGGATCAATGCTGACTTCAATCAAGGCACCAGCCTCAGACGTCCATTCATCGCTTAAAAATTGACTATCCTCTGGACTGTCAGGTTCCAGAGCGCTATCGCCGTTATTCATTTCACTCGTCATGAGCTATTTTCATTCCCCGTTGCAAAAAGCGACCGCAACAACGCGCGCCTGTTTCTTGCTCTATTTGGACGTATTCTGCTGCTTTTGTCCAGCTTCATACGCTTGCAAAATACGCGCCACGACCGGATGACGAACCACATCTTGGCCAGACAGATGGATAATGCCAACGCCTTTGATATTGTCTAAAAGCGAAACCGCCTCGGCAAGGCCGGACGGTTGACCCGCTGGCAAATCAACCTGACTTAAATCACCCGTAATGACCATATGTGAATCCTGCCCAAGCCGGGTGAGAACCATTTTCATTTGAACAGGCGTGGTGTTTTGCGCCTCGTCAATAATCACATGCGCTGCGGTCAAGGTGCGGCCACGCATAAAAGCAAGCGGTGCAATTTCAATCTCGCCACTAGCCAGCATTCGATCCACTTTATCAGCTGGCATCATATCATATAACGCATCATAAAGCGGCCGCAGATAGGGATCGACCTTTTCTTTCATATCGCCTGGTAAAAAGCCAAGACGTTCACCCGCTTCAACAGCAGGGCGCGATAAAATAATACGTTCGACTTCGCGCTTTTTCAGCGCTTCAACAGCGCGGGCAACAGCCATATAGGTTTTGCCAGTACCAGCAGGCCCAAGGCCAAACACCACTTCATTACTACGCAATAATTTCAGATAATCATTCTGGCCTTTGGTTTTGGCGACAATTTTCTTTTTCCATGTGTCAAAAGATTCGCCTGCGGTTACCGCATCAGCCTGATGACCATTCATCGCCCATCGCAATGCATCTTCGACCATTGATTTATCGATATCATCACGCTTGCCATCGGCAATACGGCGATACAGATCCTCAATCACGGTTCGGGCGGTTTTAGTGGCTTTGCCAGCACCCGAAATTTTGATGCTATTACCAAAGGAATCCAGCGTGACATCCAAGGATTTTTCGATATGCGCCAGATGCTGGTTATGTTCACCTGATAATAGCGCTAAAACACCATTATCCTCGAATTCCATACGGATGCTATTGGCTTTTGCCGCGTTCACGCCGCCCCCTTCAAATTGACAATATCGCCAGTCATGCTGTTCTGGCGAGCTTCGGACAGACGGCAGGGCACAATCTGGCCAATCTGATCAGGATTGCCGATGAAATTCACCGCCTGCATATAGGGGCTTCGACCCGCCATTTGACCATCGCGGCCACCGGCACGCTCGACAAGGACATCAACAATTTTGCCCTCGGTTCCTTTGTTAAAGGCAAATTGCTGGGCGTTCAGCAATTGCTGAAGGCTTTCAAGCCGTTCAGATTTTACCGATTCTGGAACCTGTATTTCAGATGTTGCCGCGGGTGTTCCTGGGCGCGGGCTATATTTAAATGAATAGGCCGATGCGTAACCAACCTTGCTGACAAGTGCCAAGGTTTCGGCAAAATCGGCATCGCTTTCGCCGGGGAAACCAACAATGAAATCACCTGACATGGCAATATCCGGACGAATGGCGCGAAGCTTGTCAATCACCGCCAGATAGACATCACTTGTGTGACGACGGTTCATTTCCTGCAGAACATGGTTTGACCCAGACTGGATTGGCAAATGCAGATACGGCATTAATTGCGGCACGTCACCATGAACGGCGATCAATTCATCATCCATATCCAGCGGATGCGATGTCGTATAGCGAATACGCTCAAGCCCATCAACCTCGGCAAGCGCACGAATCAACCGGCCAAGCGTCCAGTCTTTGCCGGAATCATGCGCGCCATGATAGGCATTCACATTCTGCCCAAGAAGCGTCAATTCACGCGTGCCGCTTGCCACCAGCCGTTTGGCTTCTTCCAAAACAGTTTTGACCGGGCGCGAAAACTCAGCGCCGCGTGTGTAAGGCACAACGCAAAAGGCGCAAAATTTATCACAGCCTTCTTGAACGCTCAAAAATGCGGCTGGGCCACGCGGTGCATGCTCGCCCGGCAGAAAATCAAATTTCACTTCTTCGGGGAAATCCGTATCAATAATCCGGTTGCGGCTTGCCGGATCAATCTTGCCAACCAATTCGGGAAGCCGGTGATAGGTTTGCGGCCCAACAACAATATCAACCCATGGCGCGCGGCGGGTAATTTCTTCGCCTTCGGCCTGTGCCACACATCCGGCAACCGCAATCGTAACCTGACGGCCCTGCTGATCGGCGGCGCGTTCTTTGAGTTGGCGCAATCGGCCAAGTTCGGAAAACACCTTCTCAGAGGCTTTTTCACGAATATGGCATGTGTTCAAAATCACCATATCGGCGCCATCAGCCATATCGGTTGGCGCATAGCCAAGCGGTGCTAGAACATCGGTCATACGGTCAGAATCATAAACATTCATCTGACAGCCGTAGGTTTTGATAAAGAGTTTTTTGGTCAAGAGCGCTATGTCACATTTCAGCAGTGCAAATCCAAGTCCCCTTGTACCGCCTAGAAGCAAAGATGGTCAAGGAAAAGCCTCAGTAGGGCACCACTTCATCATGATTGCGTCGATTTTCCGATTACCTTGTTTGTAATAGTCTTTGCGGCGGCCAAATTCGACAAAACCGAAATCGCGATAAAGCCCAAGTGCCGGCACATTATCTTCGGCGACTTCAAGCACGACCCTAGTCATATTCTGGCTGGTACCATGCTCGAAAAAATGCTGCAAAAGCCGTTTGCCAACACCCTGTCTTTGCCGGTCAGGCGTAACGCCAATTGACAGGATTTCAGCTTCACCATCAATCATCGTGGCAAGAAGATAACCATTAAGATATGGCGCCAAATCACCGGCCGATATGGATTGTGGCTGATCCTGATCGGGTACCAGATCGACAAAACCACAAAAAACCGGGTTGGACTGCAATCCCATCAGGCGCGCCTGATCAAGCGCGGTTGCAAATAATCTAGCCTCAAGCGCAGCGATTGCATCACAATCAGCCGGAGTGATGCGCCGGATCATCAAGCCGATGCTTTCTTTTTCGGCCCAAGACGCGGATCGGCGAGATAAAGCGGCGTCAATGGTGAAACCACGCCCCGCGTGAGGTGATGCGCGGCAAGATTGGCAATCATGCCAGCGTCAACCGATATATCATCAATCCCTTGATCAGCCGCATCAGCTGATATCATTTTGCCGCCCGCCACGCGAACCTGCCTGCCAGCGCCAAGAAAGGCCGCGCCAACAGCTTGCCCACCATATCCGGCAAGCAAAATCGTCTCTTGGCCAAGCGCCGGCGGCACAAGCAATGGCAATTGTTCGATCTTCGCTTCGAAAATATCACCTTGCGGTGTCATATCGGCAGCAAAAAACTGCGCATAGACATTGCCGCGCCGCGTGTCGGCGAGACATAAGATTGGTAAATCGCCATCATCATCGCCGCAAGAATAGGCAAGCGCCTCAAGACCGGAAATGCCAAGCCCGGGCAAATCATGCGCCAGACAAACGCCTTTGGCCGCGGCCAGTGAAACACGAAGGCCGGTAAATGATCCAGGACCACGCCCCGCTGCAACATGGCTGATCATGGCAAAATCAACATCTGCCTCAGCCAAAGCCGAAACCGCCAATGGCACCAATGATGCAGCCTGCCCAAAAGCAGCCTCGGCCGTTTTCATGGCGCGGATCACCCCATCAGCATAAACAGCAACTGACAGTTGATTGGTGCTGGCTTCAAAGGCTAATATGACCGGCAAGGCATCAGGGCGTTTGGGCGTTTTCAATCGGCTTATCCTTTATCCAGATCGGCTTATCGGGTTGCATCATCTCACCAAGATGCGCTAAATGAGATCGCTCTAACATTGACAACGCCGCCGGTAAAGTCAGGGTTATATCATTTTTTAAGTGGAAAATCTGCTATGCACATAAGACATTATCAGAACGCTTGTCATTGGCTTGCCTATCTTGGCAGCAGATTTGCGATAATGTCGGTTCTACTGCTGTCGTTTCTAGGATCGGCCTTTGCTGCCGACCATGCGGTGATTTTGATGTATCACCGGTTTGGTGAGGACCGTCTGCCAAGCACAAATATCCGCCTTGATCAATTTGATGCGCATCTTGAAAAATTATCAAATGGCAATTACTCGGTCTGGCCGCTGGCAAAGATTGTCGATCATTTGCAAAAAGATATGCCGCTTCCCGACCGCACAGTCGCGATCACCATCGATGATGCCTATCTATCAGTTTTCACCGAAGCATGGCCGCGGCTACAGGCAAAAGGATTTCCCTTTACCGTTTTTGTCGCCACCGATCCGGTTGATCGCAAAAATCGCGGCTATATGAGCTGGGATCAGCTTCGGCAATTACAGGCCGATGGGGTTGGCATTGGCAGTCAGACAGCCAGTCACCCGCATATGCATTTATCCAGTCTTGCCGATGTTGACGCCGAATTAGAAAAGTCAAATCAGCGATTTCTAGCCGAACTTGGCCTTCGTCCAAATCTGTTTGCCTATCCCTATGGCGAATATAATCTGGCTGCTATCGAGCGCGTGAAGGCGGCTGGTTTCATTGCAGGTTTCGGTCAAAATTCGGGCATTGCGCATGGCTATGATGGCTATTTTGAACTGCCACGTTTTGCCATGAACGAAAAATATGGCGCGATGGATCGTTTGACATTGGCGATTGACGGCCTGCCGCTGAAAGCCAACCAAATTCTGCCTGCCGATGTTGTGATTGCGAAAAACCCGCCTGACTTTGGATTTACGCTAGCGCCAGAAATTGCCACAAAAAACCAATTACGCTGTTTCAACACCACCTATGACCAGCTGCAAATCAGCCGGTTGGGGCCACGCGCCGAAGTGCGGTTTCCAGGTCCCCTGCCATCGGGTCGTGCCCGTGTCAATTGCACCATGCCCGGCCCGGATGGACGCTGGCGCTGGTTTGGCAAACAGTTTCTGGTGCCGTAAGGCAGTGGTAAATCTAGCTTAGATACGCCAAGGCAAAACGGCTAAAATCATTGCTACGGATCAAGACTTCTAGCTTCTTCACATAAGCCTCGCCAATTTCGGCATAGCGATCAAGATATTTGGCCAGTATTCTGGCTTCGCCGGCTTTTGGGCGTTTGCGTAATGCCGAACGTGCCTTGCGAAATTTCTGATAATGCGAATGCGTATTCAGATTATGCATATAGGCGCGAACCGAGCCAAGCAACGATCCAAAACTGCGCACAACAGCGCGGTCATTACTGGCATCAAGCGGCCTGATGCCAGCTTGTTCACGCCATGCCCATTGGCCAAATAACGCATTGCCCTGAATGGCAAATCGCGATGTTCCCCAGCCTGACTCAACCGCCGCCTGCGCCAATGCCAACGCCACCGGAATTGTATCAGCCCGCTCAAGCAACCGCGTCATCAAGGCTTTGTTATCCTGATCGGTTACGTCAATTTTATAAAGTTTTGCCCATTTTTCCAAGCTCGCCCGATCATCATTTTCAAAGGCGCGCATAATCGCCTCGCGGCGTTTGCTGATTTCTTCATTGCTCGCCAAAATAAGCGGCAGCACGATTTTTATAAAGGATTCCTTTTGCGCTGTGCCTGATATAGCCAGATGTGAGTCGGGAATCTGGGTAAAAAAATCGCGTGGCACCAAAAGAGGTTCTGGCGCCGGCACCCGCTTTGTGGACTCAAGTTCAATATGGCTTGTATTCGGTCCTTTGAGCGTTTTTGGTGCCTTTGCCAACAGAGATTTTTCAGTCACTTGGTCAGGCTCTTGGTCGGGCGCATCACGCATCAGGCCATCCGTGGCATCTGCAGTATTGGCATCGTCACGGCCGGTTTCAGGCACGGCGACGATTGCCGGTGATGCGTCTGGCTGCGCAACTTGTGGGGACATATCGGAAGCCGAATGCTTTCCGGGCGGCAATTCATCTGTCTTTGCCTGTTCGGTAACCGCGTCATGGCTTTGAAAAAATTGTGGTGGTGATAGGCCAAAAAGACCGGGGCCGGTAAAGCCTAAAAACGCAATAGCCGCAGCGATCCAGACAATCCGCCGGTTGGTCAGCCAGTTAGAAATCGACGATATCACGACCTAAGCCTTAAATCTGAACATCTATAATTGGCGCAGTTGTGACTGTCTTACAGCTCGGCCGCACGAACCTCACGCACTTCAGGGATATAATGGCGAAGCATATTTTCAATGCCCATTTTCAAGGTTGCTGTCGAACTAGGACAACCCTGACAGGCACCGCGCATCTGCAATGTGACAACACCATCATCAAAGCCCTGAAACACGATATCGCCGCCATCCATTGCCACCGCCGGACGCACACGCGAGTCCAAAAGCTGTTTGATCTGCTGGACCGTATCGCTATCACCATCTTCGGCATGCGGATCGGCAAGCTCGGCGTCTTTTTCAATGACCGGCATGCCTGATGCGTAATGTTCCATAATGCCGGCAAGAATCCCCGGTTTGAGCGCAAACCAGTCAAGCCCTTCAGCTTTGGTCACGGCAACAAAATCAGCACCAAGAAAAACCGCTGTTACGCCATCAACTTGAAAAAGGCGTCGTGCCAATGGTGATTTATTAGCGCTATCAGAATCGGCAAAATCAGCAGTTCCCTGCGCCATCACCGGAACACCGGGGATGAATTTCAATGTTGCCGGATTCGGCGTATCCTGTGTTTGAATAAACATCTAATCATTCCTTTTCGATGCGATAAATTTGCCATCAACATGGCCCATTTCAGGGCAACAACAGATTAATTTTTTGGCATTTAGGCTAAATTCACAATCTTGGCGCAGACAGGTTCGTCACCGCCCCAAAATCATTTTCATGCCATCGCATAATATGCGTTAGCCCCATCGACGTCATATGGGGATTTCCGTAAAAACTACAACCCGACACCGGCTTAATATCGCATATCTGCACCGATCTGGCTAGTGATCAGCGCACCTGGCGATCACAAGCCCATCTAGCGATCGGTGCTTGATCCTAAAAACCCAACAATATCACGTACCTCGGCAAGAATTGGCCGCGCAATGGCCGCGGCACGTTCGGCACCATCAGCAAGAATCGCGTCAATATCGGCAGGGTTTTCAAGAAGCCGCCGCATTTCAGCACCAATTGGCGATAGTTTCGCCACCGCCAGATCGCCAAGCGCCGGTTTGAAATCACCAAATCCGCGCCCGCCAAATTCGGCAAGAACATCATCGGTGCTGCATTCGGCAAGCGCAGCATAGATGCCAACAAGATTGCTGGCTTCTGGCCGATCGGCAAGACCAGCCATTTCAGATGGCAACGCATCAGGGTCGGTTTTTGCCTTGCGGATTTTCTGCATGATCATATCGGCATCATCGGTCATATTGATCCGTGAATTATCCGACGGGTCGGATTTACTCATTTTGGCGCTGCCATCACGAAGACTCATAACGCGCGTTGCGCTGCCAAAAATTTGTGGTTCGGGAAGCGGAAACACATCTTTATCATAGATCGAATTAAAGGCCTGCGCGATGTCGCGGGTTAATTCAAGATGCTGTTTTTGATCTTCACCAACCGGCACATGCGTTGCGCGGTAAGTCAGGATATCAGCGGCCATCAAGGTCGGATAAGCATAAAGACCAACCGACGCATTTTCGCGGTTTTTACCTGCCTTTTCTTTGAATTGAGTCATCCGGTTCAACCAGCCAAGACGGGTCACACAATTGAAAACCCACGCCAGCTCGGCATGTTGCGGCACGCAAGATTGATTAAACAAAATTGATTGTTCGGTTGAGATGCCAGCCGCGATCAGGCTTGCCGCCACTTCACGCGTGCTTTTGCGCAAATCAGCCGGATCTTGATGAACCGTGATGGCATGCAAATCAACAACACAATAGATCGACTCAAAATCATGCTGCAAAGCAACCCAATTGCGAATAGCACCAAGATAATTGCCAAGATGCAAATTGCCGGTTGGCTGGATGCCGGAAAAGATGCGGCCTTTTCCTGCGGATTTATGCATTTTTGAATCGGTCATTTGGTCTATCCATCACGCCTGATCAGATGCTGGCAGGCCGGTGCCAACCCATCACATCTGCGATTGAAATTATATGCCAGCGTTATCCCCGCTTGTGCGGCCGCGGTCAAGTCTTTCGGTTGCCCAATCGGCGGACAAATCCGGCTGGAATCGCCCGAAAACACCAAGCGGCTAAAACAAATCCACCGCCACCAACAGCAACCAAAACGGCAAGCCAGCCTGCCGCGGGCAGAAATTGTCTTATTCCTCCGGCAAGCCAAACCATCGCCAAAAGCAACATCGCCATGACCAGACTGGCAAGAAAAATGCGGCCAATCATACCAAGCGAACCACCGCCAAGACGGCCACGGCGACATAGTAAAACCACCATGGTGATTGCCGCAATCAATCCTGATAATGACGTTGCCAGTGCCAGCCCGACATGCCCAAAAATGGGCATCATCACCAATGATGCTGTTATATTGATCACCACGGTCATGATCGATATTTTCAAAACCGTGCCTGGCTGGCCTGCCGCATAAAAGGCGGGTTGCAAAATTTTCACCATGACAAATCCGGGAAGACCAAGCGCATAGGCTGATAAGGCCATTGCCGCCATCACCGCATCATCAATTGAAAAAGCGCCATAGGCAAATAGCCCCTCAATGATTGGACCTGCAAGAAGGATCAGCGCAATAACCGCTGGCACGACAAAGAATCCGCCAAAGATAATCGCCTCATCAAGCGTTTTGGTGATTTCGTCTTTTTGACCAGCCGCTTCGGCAGCGGATAATCTGGGCAGCAATGCCGTACCAAGCGCAATGCCAACAATACCAAGCGGCAATTGCGCCACACGATCAGCATAATAGAGCCATGAAATCGCACCAACCGGCAGCATTGATGCCAAAATCAAATCGACTAGAAGATTAAGCTGCATGCCGCCAGCGCCAAGCGCTGCTGGCAGGAATTTGCGCCACATCATTTTGCCCGCATTCGATAGGCGCGGCCATTGCAGTTTTGGCACTGCCGACAGGCGGCGCAGAACAAAAAACAAAAATAACAATTGGCAAAACCCAGCAACCAAAAGGCCGATGGCAATTGGCAAAGCTTTGAACATGCCCAAATCAGCCGCCAAAATCGGAATCGAAATCGCCCCAGCAATAAAACAGAGATTTGCCAAAATTGGCGCGGCGGCAGCAGCCATAAACCGGTCATGCGCATTGGCGATTGCCCCCCAAAGCGCAACCACGGAAATCATCGGCAGATAGGGCATCGTTACCCGCGCCAGATCGACCGCTGCAGCCAAACGATCGGGCGTCGCCGCAAAGCCCGGGGCAAGAAGCGCAATGACTTCAGGCATGAAAATTTCGGCAAGTACAACAATCGCAAAAAGCGCAATGATCAGAAAAATCTGCGCCTCAGATGCGAGCCGAAGCGCGGCATCACGCCCGTCGGTTTCGCGTATTTTGGCAAAGCTGGGAAGAAAGGCATTGGTCATCGCGCCTTCGGCACTAAGGCGGCGAAACATATTTGGCAATTTCAACGCCACCAGAAAGGCATCGGCGGCTGGCCCTGCACCCAGAAAACTGGCAAAGGCGATATCCCGCATGAAGCCAACAATACGGCTAATTGCCGTTAGGCTGCCAATCTGTTGAAAAGCGCGGCCAAGCGAGGTGGGTTTTGCAGGATTTGACGCAGTTGGTTGATCGGTCATACCGCTTCCTCATCGGCATCATCAAAAACCGCCAACAGCTGGTTGCGGATCGTTTGCTGGCGCGTTTCACTCTGAATTTGCAGACCGAAAATATCTTTCACATAAAACACATCGACAACGCGCTCGCCATAGGTCGACACGGTGGCCGTCTGGATTTGCAACCCAAGACCGGCAAGGCAAAGCGTGATTTTATGAAGCAAGCCCGGAAAATCGCGGCCATTAACCTCGATCACGCTATGGGTATTGCTGATCTTGTTCGACAAAAGAACGCGCGACGGAACCGGCATTTGCCGCACCCGAAGCGGGGTTTGCTGCCAACGCGCCAACAGCGCTTTTTCCAGTTTCAGTGACCCTGTTAGCGACTTTTCAAGCGTTGTACGAATCCGCGCCAATTCATCTTGATCTTCAATCGCCTGATTCTTCATATCCTGCAAAAAGAAAACATCAAGAACCGTGCCATCATGACAGGTCGTAATGCGCGCGCCGACAATATTCGCACCCGCCGCCGCCACCGCACCGGCAATCCGCGCAAACAGCCCCGGATCATCAACCGTTAGAATCGTCAATTCGGTTATGCGCCTCGCCGGATCGGGCTTGAAATCAATCAGCAAAAGCGCATCCTGATTGGCGAATTCATCACAAAGCCGCGCATGACGAACCTGACTTTCGCAATCAAATCCTGTCCAATAGGTCAGCGGCATATTCGCCGCATGCGCGGCAAACCGTGCCGCGTCCCAATCGGCTAGTTTCGCCGCCGCCTCCTGGCGCGCTTCTTCGGCATTGCCAAGCGCGATCACCGCCGGATCAGCGCCGCGCAAAACCGCATCGCAGCGATAATAAAGATCGCGCATCAACGCCGCTTTCCAGCCATTCCAGATATTCGGTCCAACCGCCCGAATATCGGCAACGGTCAAAACCAAAAGCAGTTTCAATCGCTCGGGTGATTGCACAATACTGGCAAAATCCTCGATCGTTTGCGGATCATTCAGATCATAGCGAAACGCGATTTTGCTCATCAGCAAATGATGCAGGATCAGCCAACTAACGGTTTCGGTTTCTTCATGGCTTAGCCCCAGACGCGGGCAAACCGCCAATGCCACCTCGGCGCCCAAAACCGAATGATCGCCGCCACGCCCCTTGGCAATATCATGTAGAAGCATGGCAACATAAAGTGCGCGCCGCGATCCAATTTCCGGCATCACCTCGGTCGCAACCGGCGCGGCTTGGCGCAGCGCGCCGGTCTCAATCCCGTGAAGAATACCAATCGCCTTCAAGGTATGTTCGTCAACCGTATAGCTGTGATACATATCAAATTGCATCATCGCGACAATCCGGCCGAAATCGGGCAAGAAACGGCCAAAGACACCGCTTTCATTCATCAGACGAAGCACCCGTTCAGGGTTTTTGCGCGATGTCAGAATATCCAGAAATAATTGGTTTGCCTGCGCATCATCACGCGTTTTTGAATCAAGTGCCGATAACGCCCGGGTGACGCGTTGAAGCGTGCTTGGATGAACATCAGCATCATGTTTTTGCGCAATGGCAAATAATTCGATCAGCCGAACCGGCGCGTCCCGGAACAAGGCCTCATCAACAAGCCGGACACGCCCGCTTTCAATATGAAACGGATCAAGCTCATGGGTGCGCAGAAAATCAGGTCGCCAATTGATCAGACTTTTGCGGAAATCAGTTTCCATCGCCGCGCAGAAAATACGCGTTAAATTGCCAACATTCCGCGCGGCCAGATAATAGCGTTTCATAAAGCGTTCAACACCACGAAGCCCGCCCCGGTCGGCAAAGCCAAGACGCGGTGCAATAATCATTTGCGCTTCGAAATCCAACCGTTCTTCGGGTCGGTCAGCATGAAGATGAAGATGACAGCGAACCGTCCATAAAAACCGCTGCGCCAGGGCAAATTTCCGCGCCTCGCCATCACGAAGAATACCTTTTTTGACAATGTCGATCATGCTGTTGGCACGATAGGCATATTTGGTAATCCAGAACAGGCTGTGAAGGTCGCGAAGTCCGCCTTTACCATCTTTGACGTTGGGTTCAACAACATAGCGCGTATCGCCAAATCTCTTATGGCGAAGGTCACGCTCGGCAAGCTTTTCTTCAACATAGGCAAGCGGTTTCTGTTTGGCAATTTTACGCTGAACCGCTCGATTCAATTTCACCCACATCGAATCATCACCAGCCACATGACGCATTTCAAGAAGGCTTGTCAGCACTGTCTGATCGTCATTTGCCGCGTCAATCGATTCGGCGATGCTGCGGGTTGAGTGGCCAATTTTCAAGCCAAGATCCCATAAAATATACAGCATGAATTCGATAAATTTCGTATGGGATTCGGTCGCCTTTTTCGGCATCAGAAACATGATATCAATATCGGAAAATGGTGCCATTTCACCACGTCCATAACCGCCAACGGCAATCAGCGCCAGCTCGTCACCACCAGCGCATTGTTTTTGCGTTTGCGCGTAAAGGCTTTGCAGCAAAATATCAATGACCCAAGCATGCATGCCAACATAAACAGCGCCATCATTGCTGTGGTAAAACGACTCACGAAGGCTGGCTTTGGCCTGATCAAGATGGGTTCGCAAACAGCTCAACAGCTTGGTACGATTTACCGGTGTTTTGCCAGTGGCATATGAATCAAGTTCGGCCTCGATCGCCTGCCGGTCAAGCGGTGGCTGATTGACCGCCATTGCGCCTTGCAACGGCAATAGCCAACGATGCCATGCAATGCTATCGGGCACGGTGGCTGGCATGGCGGCTGGGCTGGCGATTGGGCTGGCAATTGGGCTGGCTTTGGCCGATTGCGATTTTGACGATTCTAGATCTAAAATTTTGGTCATTTTTTATCACCTGATCGCAATGGCGGCAAAGCCGGGTCATGGCGCAATGCCTTAAGCCGGTAAAGCATATCCAACGCCTCACGCGGGGTAAGGCTATCGGGTTGCATTTCATCGAGCGCGGCGCCGATTTCATCTGGCGTCACTGGCGTTTCTGGCGCTTTGCTTTGATAGTCAAATAGCGGCAGATTATCGGCCATCAACCCAGCATCAACCGCGCCATGCTGGCCGGTTTCAAGTTCGCCTAAAATGGTTTCGGCACGGCCAAGGACCGCGGCTGGCAATCCGGCAAGCCGAGCCACATGAACGCCATAAGACCGATCCGCCGAACCGGCAACAACCTGATGCAAAAACACAATTGAGCCTTGCCATTCGCGAACCTGCATTGCATGGCAACGAAGCTGGTCGAGGGATTTTTGAAGATGCGTCAATTCATGATAATGCGTTGCAAAAAGCGTTCGGCAAGCGCTGGCATCATGCAGATATTCAAGCGTTGACCAAGCAATCGCCAAGCCATCATAAGTGGCCGTGCCACGACCAATTTCGTCAAGAATAACCAATGATCGATTGGTGGCACGATTCAAAATTGCCGCGGTTTCAACCATCTCAACCATGAAGGTCGAACGGCCACGCGCCAGATCATCGGCCGCACCAACGCGGCTGAACAAACGATCAACAAGCCCAATAACCGCTTTTTCAGCAGGAACATAAAGCCCTGCCTGCGCCATGATCGCAATATGCGCATTCTGTCGCAAAAAGGTGGATTTTCCGGCCATGTTAGGGCCGGTCAAAAGCCATAGCCGCCCATTATCCAGATTGCAATCATTGGCAATAAAGGGGGTTTGCGAATCAAGCATCGGCTCGATCACCGGATGGCGACCCTTGGTAATGTTCAATACCGGTTCGGCAACCAATTGTGGGCGGCAATAATGATTCGCTGTCGCCAGCTGCGCTGCGGCGGTTGCAACATCAATTTCGGCAAGCGCGCGCGCCGCATTGCCAAGGTCATGTGCCGCCTGCAAAACCAATGACCGCAACCGGTCAAATATTTCCAATTCAAGTGCCAGCGCACGATCGGCCGCGCTGGCCATATCGCGTTCCATTTGCGCCAGCTCGGTCGTGGTAAACCGCACCGCCTGCGCGGTGGTTTGCCGATGGATAAAGATTTCATGATCCATCAATTTGCCAGCATGATTGCTTCGCACGTCAATATGATAGCCAAGAACATTATTATGTTTGATCTTTAGCGAGGCTATACCAGTTTCATCAACATAGCGGCTTTGCAAGGCAACAATTAACCGGCGGCTTTCATCACGAAGCCCGCGCAAATCATCAAGCGCAAGATCATAGCCTTGACGGATAAAGCCGCCATCACGCGCCAAAAGCGGTAATTCATCTGCCAGCGCAGGCGTCAATTCATCGCTTAGCCCGCGCGGACACAACATCATATCAAGGCAATCCGGCAGGCCATCGGGCAGGGCAAGTCCACCCATGCCCTTTGCCGCAACCGCCTTTATCTGCGCGGCGATCTCGCCAGCACCATCAAGCCCATTGGCAATATTCGCCAAATCACGCGGGCCGCCATGACCAAGCGACAGGCGCGATAAAGCCCGCTCAATATCGGGCTGAATCCGAAGCTGTGATCGCACCTTATCGCCACAAGCCATCTCGGCCAGAAACCAGCTCACCAGATCAAGCCGTGACTCGATCGCCGCAACATCAAATAGCGGCGCAGCAAGCCGTTCGCCAAGAAGCCGCCCGCCAGCCGCGGTCAAGGTACGATCGACCGCATGAAGCAGGCTGCCGCGCCGTTCACCGGTCAAAGTGCGCGATAATTCCAAAGACCGCCTTGTTGCCGGATCAATTTCCATAAAGCCAGCATCACTGACCGCGGTCAGTGGCAAAAGCCGCGGCATATTGCCAACCTGTGTTGCCTCAAGATAGCCAAGAAGCGCCCCGCCGGCCGACAGCATGGCACGGCTGAAATGCCCCATGCCGTCCAGACTTGCAACCTGATAGAAACGTTCAAGTGCCTGTCTGGCGCGCGTCGAATCAAATAACGATGCCGCCTGTTCGGTTGCACAGATTTGGCTAGCCTCGAACCAATCGGGAAGATCAAATCCCTGCGGATAAATCAATTCTGCCGGATCAAGGCGCGCAAGCAGGGTTTCAAGACCATCATCGGCCATTTCTTGAACCAAAAAATCACCTGTCGACATATCAGCCCATGCCAAAGCCAGCTGGGTTTCTGCCCGGCCAAGCGCAACAAGATAATTATGCGCCCGCGCTGGCAACAATTCATCTTCGGTCAGCGTGCCAGGAGTCAGCACCCGTACCACATCACGTTTTAGCGGGCCTTTGCCGCCGCGCTGTTTTTGTTCTTGTGGATCTTCGGTTTGCTCGCAAATCGCCACCCGGTGACCAGCGCGGATCAATTTTGCCAGATAGCCATCAACCGAATGAACCGGAACGCCGCACATTGGCACATCAAGCCCATCTTTGCTGCCGCGTTTTGTTAGCGTAATGCCAAGCTGTTTGGCGGCGATTTCGGCATCGTCAAAAAACATCTCATAGAAATCGCCCATCCGGTAAAAAAGCAAAGAATCAGGATGCGATTCCTTGACGCGCAAATATTGCGCCATCATCGGGGTCGGCGCTTTCACTTTTGGCGCATTTGCTGTAGAAGATTGAGATGTCATAGCGTTTTGACATTGCCCCAACTTGATCTTTAGAACAAGATCGAACCGGTTCTGGTCGAACGTTATGGATAATTATTCTTGTGTTGGTTTGTATCAGACTGAAATTTTAACCCACATGGCCGTTTTTGAACGCCGTGAAAAAGTATTTGAGACATGACAGATAAAGATAAACTCCTTGATGCCGAAGCCCTTGCCTTTCACGCCAATGGCCGCCCCGGAAAATTCCAAATTGCCGCGACCAAGCCGCTGACAAGCCAGCATGATTTATCGCTTGCCTATTCGCCAGGTGTGGCCGCGCCATGTCTTGAAATCGCTGCTGATATCAATACGGCCTATGATTACACCAATAAGGGCAATCAGATTGCCGTTATCTCGAACGGCACTGCGGTTCTTGGTCTTGGCGATATCGGCGCGGCGGCGGCGAAACCCGTCATGGAAGGCAAGGCTGTTCTTTTCAAGAAATTTGCCGATATTGACGGTATTGATCTGGAATTAAACACAACCGACACTGACGCTTTTGTCAGCGCGGTCGAGTTAATGACGCCAACCTTTGGCGGGATTAATCTTGAAGATATCAAGGCACCTGAATGTTTTGTGATTGAGCAACAGCTTCGTGACAAGCTGGATATTCCGGTTTTCCATGATGATCAGCATGGCACCGCGATTATTGTTGCTGCGGGTCTGATCAATGCGTTTCACCTGACCGGTCGTGACATGAAAAGCGTCAAGATTGTTGGCAATGGCGCCGGTGCGGCCTCGATTGCCTGTGTTGAATTGCTGAAAATCATGGGGGTTCCAGCCGATAACATCATCATCTGTGACCGCTCTGGCCCAATTTACAAGGGCCGCGAAGGGTCCATGAACCAATGGAAATCGGCACATGCAGCCGATACTGATGCCCGCAGCCTTGAAGATGCGCTTGTCGGGGCGGATGTTTTCCTTGGCCTGTCATCAGGTGGTGCCTTGACCAAAGGCATGGTTGAAAAAATGGCACCACGGCCGATCATCTTTGCAATGGCCAATCCGGTTCCGGAAATCTGGCCAGCCGAAGCCAAAGAGGTGCGCCCCGATGCGGTGATCGCAACTGGACGGTCGGATTTTCCAAATCAGGTGAATAACGTTCTTGGCTTTCCTTATATTTTCCGTGGTGCGCTTGATGTTCGCGCCAGTAAAATCACCGAAAATATGAAAATCGCGGCGGCAAATGCACTGGCGATGCTGGCGCGTGAAGATGTGCCCGATGCGGTGGCTGATGCCTATGGTGGCCAATCGCTCGCCTATGGTGAAGATTACATCATCCCGACACCTTTTGATCCGCGCCTGATTGTGGCCGTATCGTCAGCCGTTGCCGAAGCGGCAATGAATGATGGCGTTGCTCGCCGGCCAATTGATGATCTTGATGAATATCGCCGGTCATTATCGGCACGTCTCGATCCAACCGCAGGTGCCTTGCAATCTATTTTCGAACGCGTTAGCGCCAATAAAAAACGCATCGTCTTTGCCGAGGGTGAAGAAGAGAGGGTGATCCGTGCCGCGCTGGCATTCCGCAATGCCGGTTATGGCTATCCAATCCTTCTTGGCCGCGAACATCGGGTCAAGGAAACGATCCAGCGTCTTGGTCTTGATGGTGCCGAAGATTTACCAATTACCAATGCCAAGATATCCGAACATCTGACCGAATATACCGATCTGCTTTACAGCAAGCTTCAACGCCGCGGATCGCTTTACCGCGATTGCCAGCGCATGGTGAATCTTGATCGCAATGTCTTTGCGGCCTGTATGGTTAGCTGTGGCCATGCCGATGCGCTTGTGACCGGGGTAACCCGCGCTTTTCAACCAAGCCTAGCGCATATCCGCCGGGTCATTGATGTTGCCGAAGGCAGTAAATTCATGACCACCTCGATGATTATTTCCAGAGGCCGGACGGTTTTTGTTGGTGATATTGCCGTGACCGAACGTCCTGATGCTGAAGAAATGGCTGATATTGCCGTTGCCTTGGCTGCCAAGGCGCGTCAAATGGGCCATACGCCGCGTGTTGCCATTTTGTCATTCACCAATTTTGGCAATCCAGAATCACGCACCAGTGTCGAGGCGCGTCGTGCGGTTGAAATTTTGCAAAGCCGTGATGTCGGGTTTGAATTTGACGGTGAAATGACTGGAGATATCGCACTTGATTATGATTTGATGAAGTCACGCTATCCCTTCTGTAACCTGACCGGACCTGCAAATATTCTGGTAATGCCCGGGCTGCATTCAGCCAATATTTCTTTCAAATTGGTGCATCAGCTAGGCAATGTTTCGGTGATTGGGCCAATTATGATTGGCGGCGCGCATCCATTCCAGATTGTGCAGATGGGCGCATCGGTTAGCGATATCGTGCAAACCGCCGTGCTTGCCGCACATGACGCCATTCGCTAGCGCAAGGGCAAGAAAAGGCCGCTAAAAACTGGCCGCAAGCTGTTTTAGATCGGTTTGCGGCCGCGCACCGATGTGCGAGATAACCTCACCTGCGGCAAGGCTGGCAAGCCGGCCTGACTGCAAAAGATCAAATCCATTCGTGCGGCCAAACAAATAGCCGGCGGCAAATAAATCACCAGCACCAGTTGTATCAATCACCGGCCCTTGCGGCATGGCGGGGATTTCGTGATGGTCAGCGCCTGCGCCAATAAAGGCACCGGCTGGCCCGCGTGTAACCACCACCTCGTCAATCTTGCCAGCCAAGGCAGCAATGGCATCTTGGCTGCTTGATTGATTTAGGCTGGCGACCTCGTCTTCATTCCCAAACAAGATCGAGATATGATCGGCAATAAAGCTGGATAGCGCCGCGCGGTGCCGTTCGGCACACCATGGATCCGACAGTGATAGCGCCAGCCTGACATCATGCTTTTCGGCAAGACGCGCCGCCTCGGCAAAAATGGCAGGGCCATTTGGCGCATCAAAAAGATAGCCTTCAAGATAAATAATTTTTGCCGAGGCGGCATCAGCAAGCGCAAGATCGCCAGCTTCAAATTCGATGCTGGCACCAAGAAACGTATTCATTGATCGCGCCGCATCGGGCGTCACAAGAATGATTGATGATGCGGTTGGTGATCCGCTGCTGGCTGGCGGTTGATCAAAACCGACACCGGCTGCCTTGATATCATGCCGGAACGCCGCGCCGAGATCATCATCATGGACGCGGCCAATGAAATTTGCCGATCCGCCAAAGGCGGCAACGCCAACCGCCGTATTGGCCGCTGATCCCCCCGAAATCAATTGCGGCGAGCCGATCTTGTCAAGCGCGGCGTAAAGCCTTGCTGATCCAGCCGCATCAAGAAGCGTCATCACCCCTTTTTCAATGCCGTTCGTCTGCAAAAAATCATCGCCACATTGCCCAAAAATATCAACAATGGCATTGCCAACCGCCAGCACATCAAGAGATTTTACCCGCATCACCGCATCCTCATTCCAAATTCTGCGACGCGACATTAGGCCGGACATGATCGAAGAACAAGGGCAATGGCAATCAAAACCCAAAAGAGTTCGTGCAAAGACCGGCTTTTTCAGCTAGACCCTAGGCCGTCATTATTGCTAACGCGGTGCGAAATATGCGTCACTTACATTTTTATCTGTTTGGGTTTGCCGCGCTTGTTGCAGCGTGCCAGCCGGTGACGCCAACCACGGTCAATAGCAAAGCAGCCCCCACGATTACCGTCGCCCCTGAAGGTCAAACCGACATTGACCTTGTTGTCAGCACTGTCACGAAAACTGCCGATGGCGCGGCTGGTGCGGTTAATAATGCTGGCTCGGGCACCGATGACAACACCAAAGACACCAAAGACACGGAAATCGCCGCCATTCCGGCAACGCCGCCCGTTCAGCCAACGCCCGTTCAGCCAGTGAAAGTTCAGCCGCCATTTCGTCCCAAAGCGATGATCGGATCAGCATCAATCATTTTGGTTCGCGATCTTGGCATTGCGAATATGATCCGGCAAGAAGGCCCGATTGAAATCTGGCAATATCGTTTTGCCGAATGTGTTGTTGATTTCTTTTTCTATCCAGCAAGCCAAGGATCATCGCAATTGATCATTAAAGATTGGGATATGCGAAGCGCGGTGATTGGCGGCAGAGTTAACGAAGGCAAATGTCTTGCGGCGATGGATCAGCAGCATCAAAAGCTAGTTGCCGGATCATAAATAGCCCCCTCCGCCAGTTCAAATGCGCCAGCTCAAATGCGCCAGCTCAAAATGCTGGCTTATAAAGTCTTGGCTTTGAAAAGACATAGATCGGCAATCACACAATCGGCACAATCAGGTTTGCGCGCCTTGCAGACATAACGCCCGTGAAGAATCATCCAGTGATGCGCGCCCTTTTTCCAGCGGTCAGGCACGCGGCGAAGCAGTTCCTTTTCAACCGCATCAGGGGTTTTGCCAGGTGCCATGCCGGTGCGATTGCCAAAGCGAAAAATATGCGTATCAACGGCGATTGTTGGCTCGCCAAAAGCTTCATTCAAAACCACATTTGCCGTTTTCCGGCCAACCCCGGGCAACGCCTCAAGCGCGGCACGATCCTGCGGTACCTCGCCATCATGCTTATCAAGCAGGATTTGCGATAATTTAAACACATTCTTGGCCTTGGTATTAAACAGGCCAATCGTGCGGATATGATGACTGATCCCGTCACTGCCAAGCGCCACCATTGCCGCTGGTGTGTTGGCGGTGGCAAACAGGCCTTTGGTTGCTTTATTCACCCCAACATCGGTTGCCTGTGCTGAGAGGACAACCGCCACAAGAAGCGTAAAAGGATCGGTAAAATCAAGTTCGGTTTGCGGATCAGGTTGAATTTGCGACAAGCGTTCAAAGCAAATATCGATTGCCGCTAGTTTCATTTTTACCGGCATGATCAGCCTTTCAGCACATCCGTCATATCGTAAAATCCAGATGAGGCCGTTGCCGCAAACCGCGCGGCGCGAATGGCACCACGGGCAAAAATAGCGCGGTCAGTTGCGCGATGCGAAATTTCCACACGTTCGGCATCGCCATAGAAAATCACCGAATGTTCGCCCGCTACATCACCACCGCGCAAAACAGCAAAGCCGATATCGCCCGGTTTGCGCGCACCGGTCTGGCCTTTTCGAACCATATCGGCAACATCATCAAGCGCAACACCACGCCCCTTTGCCGCCGCTTTGCCAAGCGCAAGCGCGGTTCCTGATGGCGCATCAACCTTATGGTGATGATGCGTTTCCAAAATTTCGATATCCCAGCCGTCAGTTAGCTTGGCCGCCACTTCTTCAACAAGCTGGGTCAGCAAAGTGACGCCAACCGATGTATTGGCGCAATAGATAATCCTATTGTCTTTTGCCAGTGCCTTCAGCGCGGCTTCGTCTTCGGCGTCAAGACCCGTTGTGCCAATCACCATGGCGGTGCCTTTTGCCGCGGCAAGGCTGGCATGGTGAAGGCTTGCCGCCGGGCTGGTAAAATCGATCACAACATCGGCCACGCCAAACAGCGTTTCAGGATCACTGCCAATCATCACCCCATTCGCACCAATTTGCGCCACCTCACCAGCATCACGCCCAATAAAGGGGCTGTCAGGCACGTCAGTCGCGGCAACAAGTTCAAGATCAGACGCGGCGGCAATCGCGCGAATCAACATCCCGCCCATGCGCCCAGCGCTTCCCGGAATTGCAATTTTAATCATGATCCTGCCTCGATTCCTGACGGCGGCGCCTTATCGGCGCATCGTGTCTTTGCCTGCTATCGGTTATCTTTGTTGTTGGCGTTATTATAGGCGGCTTCACCTACACGCCGCCAGCATATAAATAGCAGGCATGGTTGGGCAAGCCCTCAAATGATATCCGTGCCCAAACGGCATCCGATCAAAAGGCATGTTTGCGGGATTAGCGTCTCAGTAATCGGGCAGAATTAGCTATCTGCCCAGATGCGTTTGACGCGTTCCAGAAAGCTTGATGATTCAGGGCTGGTATTGCCTGAATTTGAAAAGGCTTCAAGAAGCTCTTTTTGCTTTTTGTTGAGATTGGTTGGTGTTTCCACCTGAACCTCGATGATCTGATCACCCGGATTGCCGCGCCGCAAGGCAGGCATGCCTTTGCCCCGCATGCGGAATTTACGCCCCGATTGCGTACCAGCCTCGATCGTTAAACGCGCCATTTTCCCTTCAAGCGTTGGTACATCAATGCTGCCACCAAGCGCGGCAACGGTCATTGGCAAGGGAATACGCGCATGCAAATTGCCGCCATCACGGGCAAAGATCGGATGAGGGTCAACATTGACGAAAATATAAAGATCACCTGCCGGCCCGCCACGAAGCCCGGCTTCGCCCTTGCCCGAAAGCCTGATCCGGGTGCCGGTATCAACACCGGCCGGAATCGAAACTGCCAATGTTTTGGCGCGTTGAACACGGCCTTCACCGCCACAAGTGCGGCACGGGTCAGAAATGACCTGCCCCATGCCCTGACAGGCATGACAGGTGCGTTCAACAGCAAAAAAGCCCTGCTGCGCCCGAACCCGACCAGCACCACCACATGTTCCACAGGTGCTTGGCTTGCTGCCATCAGCCGCGCCACTGCCTGAACAGCCATCACATTCAGACGGTACCGTGATTGAAATATCCTGCTGCAATCCGGTAAAGGCATCTTCAAGCGAGATTGACATATCATAGCGAAGGTCATTGCCACCCTGATTGCGCTGCCGCCCGCCACCGCCGCCCGAAAATTCGGAAAACATCTGATCGAAAATATCGGAAAAGCCGCCGCCACCAAAGCCGCCGCCGCCACCAAAGCCCCCACCACCAGCGGATTGGTCAAAAGCGGCATGACCCATCCGGTCATAGGCGGCGCGTTTTTGCGGATCTTTTAAAATATCATAGGCTTCATTGGCTTCGCGAAACCGGTCTTCAGCCGCATTATCGCCCTGATTACGATCAGGGTGATTCGCCATCGCAAGCTTGCGAAATGCCGCCTTTATAGCCTTGTCGTCAGCGTCTTTTTCAACACCCAATACGTCATAGTAATCGCGTTTGCTCATGCCTGCCACTTTTGCCGTGAAAATTCAAAAAACCGGAGCCAATCACGGCTCCGGCTTTTTTGTTTTGGCTTATTTGCTTTTCTTTTTGCCGTCATCTGAATCGGCGTCAACCTCTTCAAATTCGGCATCAACAACCGATTCATCATCACTGGCCTCACCAGCATTGCCATCGGCATCAGCTTCGGCCTGATAGGCGGCCTCGCCCATCTTCATCATCACTTTTGACAATTCAGCTGATTTTGATGAAATCGCTTCCATATCGTCACCATCAAGGGCTTCACGAAGTGCCTCAATTCCGGCTTCGACTTCGGCTTTTGCCTGTGGATCGGCCTTGTCACCAAGATCATCAATGGCTTTTTCGGCACCATGAACCAAGGCTTCACCCTGATTGCGGGTTTCAACTTCGGCACGGCGTTCTTTATCAGATTCGGCATTGGCCTCGGCTTCGGCAACCATCCGTTCGATTTCGCCATCGTCCAATCCGCCCGATGCCTGAATCCGAATTTCCTGTTCCTTGCCAGTGGCCTTGTCTTTCGCGCTGACCTTTACAATGCCGTTGGCATCAATATCAAACGTCACCTCAATCTGTGGCACACCGCGCGGGGCAGGTGAGATGCCTTCAAGATTGAACTGGCCAAGCGCTTTATTATCAGCGGCCATTTCGCGCTCACCCTGACAAACCGAAATGGTTACCGCTGATTGGTTATCATCAGCGGTTGAAAAGACCTGGCTTTTCTTTGTCGGGATGGTTGTATTGCGATCGATCAGGCGGGTAAATACGCCGCCAAGCGTTTCGATGCCAAGCGACAAAGGCGTGACATCAAGCAAAAGCACATCTTTTACATCACCTGTCAACACACCGGCCTGAATCGCCGCACCAGAGGCAACAACTTCGTCCGGGTTGACGCCGCGATGCGGCTCGGTACCAAAGAAGTCTTTGACCTGTTCGATGATTTTCGGCATGCGAGTCATGCCGCCAACAAGAATCACTTCATCAATTTCTGACGCTTTGATGCCAGCATCTTTCAATGCCGCTTTACATGGCTCCATCGTGCGGGCAATCAAACCGCTAACAAGCTGTTCAAGCTTGGCACGGGTTAATTTGACATTCAAATGTTTCGGGCCGGTCGCATCGGCGGTGATGAATGGCAAATTCACATCAGTCTGAATCGAAGATGACAATTCAATCTTGGCTTTTTCAGCCGCCTCTTTAAGACGCTGCAAAGCCAATTTGTCACCGCGAAGATCGATACCATCACTCGATTTGAATGAGTCTGCCAGAAATTCAATGATGGCATGGTCAAAATCTTCACCACCAAGGAAGGTATCACCATTGGTCGATTTCACCTCGAAAACACCATCGCCAACCTCAAGGATCGATACGTCAAACGTACCACCACCAAGGTCATAAACCGCAACGATGCCTGATTCCTTGCGATCAAGGCCATAAGCAAGCGCGGCGGCCGTTGGCTCATTGATAATCCGCAACACTTCAAGACCGGCAATTTTGCCAGCATCTTTGGTGGCCTGACGCTGGGCGTCATTGAAATAGGCCGGAACCGTGATCACCGCCTGTGTAACCGTCTCGCCAAGATAGGCCTCGGCATCTTCTTTCAGCTTGCGAAGCACAAAGCTGGAAATCTGGCTTGGTGAATATTCTTCACCTTCAACCTTTACCCAAGCATCACCGTTTTTGGCGCCAACAAGTTCAAATGGCACCAGATCGGCAAATGCCTTTGTGGATTTATCCTTGAACCGGCGGCCAATCAAACGCTTGATCGCAAAAAGTGTGTTTTCCGCGTTTGTGACGCCTTGGCGTTTTGCGGCCTGACCTACCAGACGCTCACCATTTGCAAAGGCCACCATTGATGGTGTGGTTCGTGCGCCCTCGGCGTTTTCAATCACCCGTGGCTCGGATCCGTCCATAACGGCAACACAGGAATTTGTCGTTCCCAAATCAATACCAATAACTTTCGCCATATCTAAAGCTCCTTTCCCTGACCACTCACTGTCTTACCTTTTGGGGTGACGTTGATTGAGTAGCCCTTTAAGACATTCCGTTCCCGTAAGGCGGGGCGTAACCGGCCTTTGGCTGACCGATTTTGTCACTGCTGTTCAACTATCTATCGTCCATATAGGACTTATTATTTCGGTTACAAGAGGGGAGGCATCAAACAGCAAAAACTGTCAAAAAGGATCATTGCCACGATTGCGGCTAACCCCTATCCACCCCCATTTATTCGTCTTTAATCTGGTCTTTCTGCACCAAAACCATGCGTTAATGCTGGGTCTTATTTCATATCTATTCGTCGGTTTTTGATTGGTCATTGCTGGTTGCACCAGCCGCATCACCTGCTTTTGAAACCCCAACCATGGCCGGACGCAACAGCCGGTCATGAAGAACATAGCCATGCTGGACAACCTCAAGAACCATGCCGCTTGGCTGGTCATTGGTTGGCACTTCAAACATTGCCTGATGCAAATTATAGTCAAATTTCTCGCCAAGCGGCTCAACACGCTTAATGCCATGTTTTTCAATAACTGATTGCAGCTCGGTCCAGCTTAGCTGGATACCGGTAATCAGCGATTTCACGGTTTCATCGGCTTGATCAAGATTTTCTGGCGCTGATTCGACAACACGCGCCAGATTATCAATGGCGCCAACAAGGTCACGCGCAAATGGTGTATGGCCATATTTACGAACATTGGCAGCTTCGCGCTCGCTTCGACGGCGCATATTTTCAGTATCGGCCAAGGCCCGCAATAGTTGGTCTTTCAATTGATCGCGTTCAGCAGTCATGGCTGTTAACGGGTCTTGCACATCGGCATCACCCTTGGTTTCGGCACCAGCAGCGGCAAGCACGTCATTCAGAATATCATCCATAGCGCCATCAGTGGCAGCCTTGTCTGATCCGGCCGGATCCTGTGCGCCAGTTTCGGCATTCGGGTCTTGGTTGTTCGGGTCTTGGTTGTTCGGGTCTTGAGCGCTCGGGTCTTGGGCCGTTTCATCATTGGTGGTCTTTTGGTCAGTCATCTTTGTTTCCTTTTCGCTTCCATCAAGGGAACGCCAGCCTTATCTAGTGATCCTTGGCGACTTCGCCAAGAGTAAAACAGCAAAAATATGTCTTTTTGCCATGATCCGATATTGAATCACGTCAAAGACATAGTTAGCGATAACGACATTTGATGAATCCTGACAAGATATTGTTTCTTTTGCTGACTTATGAGACATTAAATCCTCGTCATTAGGATCACGCCAGCATGATTATTAGGCATGAAACGAGGATGATAACCACTTTGGCCAAATAATGGTTGGACACGCCTGCTATGCAAAATGCGCAAATCTGGAAATCAATCGAAGCGCTGTGCGACGAAGCCGAAGCTGTTATCAAAGATGGCACGCCAATGATGGCGGTGATCAAATCAACCGCCCCACCAGCAATGGCGCGCGAACAAAAACCCGATCCGGCAGCTGATGCCCAAACTGAAAAACCAGCCGTGACGGTTTTGCCAAGTCAGGCACCACCACCGGAGGTCAATATTGTTGGTAAGACCGACCCGTCGGAAAATGCCGATGATGTATCGCTTTCCAATGCCACAATGGCCGAAATTGCCGCCGCCATTGATCGGGCTGGCAAAGCCCCAAAAACCCAGATTATTGATCAGCAGCCGCAAATCATGTCAGACCAGCTTCGCCATGATTTGATGACCGAGGTTGGCAGTGCGGTTCGCAATGTTCTGGCAAATGAATTACCGCAAATGGTTCGTCACGCTGTTTCTGAATCGCTTTATGAGTTGCTGACAACGACACCGCCAAAAGGTGCTGCCAAGGCGGACTCGCCAAGAAACCAAGCCATCGAAGCCAAACCAGCAAAGCGAAAAGCGGCCACAAAGAAAACTGCGGCAAAAAAGCCAGCCACAAAAAAAGCTGCCACCAAAAAACCTGTTGCCAAAAAACCTGCCGCCAAAAAAGCAACACGCAAAACCACAAGCCTGACATAACTGACCAATCACCGGCGCGCTTTGCCGTTGCAAGCCCGATTCAATAATGCCATGTCACAAGATCGGTTTCGAAAATATCCCAGCCCGAAAATACCCCAGCCCGAAAAAAATCTAGATTGGCGGTTTTCGTCATCGCGCTAACGTTTTATTAGCCATATCAAACTATGCTGTCATGAAACGGCCATTTCACCCTCGCGACCATGATGGAGGTCACGCGCATGAACCAAACCTGCCCGCATTGTCAGGCATTAGTGATTTTGCCCGAACTGGTTCGTAATTATGGTGATATGCCAATCCAGTGCCATGATTGTGAAAATTCGTTTTTTTTGCCAACGGACCAATTGAGCAAAACCAGTGGCGGGGTGGTTCGGCACCGCTGTGGATCCTGCAAATTGGCGTTATATCTACCAAAAATGAAACAAATCAGTGCGCCTTTGCGCTTTGTCTGCCCAAATTGCACATCACCCTTGCCAACCCGCCCTTGGCGGCGTTTACCCGGCTGGCGCGGCATTGTTTTGGCCATTGTCATCGGGCTTTTTATCGGCGCGGCCGGGTTTCAATTGGAACCCGCCTCTTTGGCGACGCTGAAAGTGGGTTTGGTGAAAACACAGATAATGGCAATTGATATTTTTAACGGCATTCAAAGCTGGGTCAGAACACTTTATACCGCGCTGTAAATCATCACGCTGGGAATAGATCGTTAACGACCCAAAACGCGGTCAATCGCCTTGCTTGTATAATCAACCATCGGGATAATCCGCGCATAATTCATATGGCGCGGGCCAAGAACGCCAATCGCCCCAATGATCGACCGGTCATTATTCCGATAAGGCGCAATCACCAATGAACAGCCGGTGCTGGCAAAAAGATTGTTTTCAGCGCCAATAAAAATTTTCACCCCATCGCCATCGCGTGTTGCATTTAAAAGCCGAAGCGCATTTTCGCGCGCATCCAATGCATCAAAAAGTCCACGAATTTCGGCAAGGCCTTCAGCCGCCTGAATATCATCAAGAAGATTAGCCTGCCCACGCAAAATAAGCGCCGCATCATCTCCGCCAATACCGTCTGACCAGATGCCAAGCCCCTGTTCGACAAGAACTGTGGTCAGCTCGTCAAGTTCGGCCTTATGTTGGGCAATTTCATTTCGGATCAGGCTTGCCGCATGAATCATGCTGTTATTTTTCAATTTGGCATTCATATAATTCGCCGCGCGCGTCATCGCTGACGCTGGAACGCCGGCGGGTAAATCAATCAACCGGTTTTCAACCTGCCCGTCCGACCGCACCAAAACCGCCAAGGCGCGATCAACGCCGATTGGGACAAATTCAAAATGCTGTAATTCGGCTTCGCTGCTTGGCGACAAAACCAGACTGGCGCAATTCGACAGCCCTGACAGGGTTTTGCTGGTTTTATCAAGAAGCTGGTTAAGGCTGATCCCACGCGCCGCACATTCGCTGTCAATCGACTGGCGCTGCTCTGCCGGAATATCGCGGTTAAATTCCATCAGCCCATCAACAAAAAGCCGAAGGCCGGTTTCGGTTGGCACACGACCAGCCGATGTATGCGGGGCAAATAAAAGCCCTGCATCTTCAAGGTCGCTCATCTTGCTTCGGATTGAGGCGGGCGAAAAGTCAAATTTGCCTGATCGGGCAAGCCGGCTTGACCCAACCGGCAAGCCATCTTCCAAATAGGCCGAGACTAGCTCATGGAAAATTTCCATGCTGCGCGGTTTGAGGTCCTTTATACTGGCATCTGTCATGCAGAAAATTTAGGATAGCCCAAGCCATTTGGTCAATCGAAGAAACAGAGATGCGGCAAATTACCTTATCCCTTTACTTCACTGGCATATCGCTTTAACCAGCTCGAACGCTGCAACAAAGGATATTTATCATGACACGCCCTTCCGGCCGCGCCCTTGACGCGCTTCGCTCTGTTTCACTTGAACCATCGGTTTCACTTCATGCCGAAGGATCATGCTTTGCCAAATTTGGCAATACGCATGTTCTGTGCACAGCATCAATTGATGAGCGCGTTCCTGGATTTTTGCGCAATAGCGGCAAGGGCTGGGTAACCGCTGAATATGGTATGTTGCCACGTTCAACCCATAGCCGCATCGACCGTGAAGCGGCTCGCGGCAAACAAGGCGGCCGCACGCTCGAAATCCAACGTCTGATCGGACGATCGCTTCGCGCTGTTACCAATCTTGGCGCGCTTGGCGAACGCCAGATCAAAATTGACTGTGATGTGATTCAAGCAGATGGCGGCACGCGGACAGCCGCCATCACCGGCGCATGGGTTGCGCTGCGAATTGCCTGCGAAAGATTGCTTTTGGCAGGCGCGATCACACAATCACCGCTGACCGGTCAGGTGGCCGCTATTTCATGCGGCATCTATCAAGGCCAAGCCGTTCTGGATCTTGATTATGACGAAGATAGCGCCGCCGAAATTGACGCAAATTTCATTCTGACCGCCGATGGCCAGCTTGTTGAAATTCAGGCAACTGGTGAAGAACATCCTTTTTCACGGGCAAGCCTGAATGAAATGCTGGATTTAGCCGAAAGTGGATGCAACAGCCTGTTTGATCTGCAACGCCGTGCGGTTCAAGATGCCGGTTTTTAAAAAGCCCTAACCAAGATGAAAGATCCGATCATGGCCGATCGCCAATTTACCGAAGATACGCTTGTCATTGCCACGCATAATGCTGGCAAGATGCGCGAAATTGGCGCGCTATTTGCCGGTTTTGATATTGATATTTTATCAGCTGCCGACCTTGGTCTTGCCGAACCTGATGAAACCGAAACCAGCTTTACCGGCAATGCAATCTTAAAGGCACGCGAAGCGGCCATGGCGTCGGGCAAGCCAGCACTTGCCGATGATTCGGGTTTGGCGGTAACAGCCCTTGATGGCGCCCCGGGAATCTATTCGGCACGATGGGCTGGGCCGGATCGTGATTTCAACCTTGCCATGGATGCTGTCGAGGCCGCGCTTGCAAAAACCGGCAGCGTCGATCATAGCGCCGAATTTATTTGTGCGCTTGCGATTGTCTGGCCAGATGGGGATGAGGTTTGCGTCGAAGGCAAAGTGAAAGGCCAGCTTGTGTTTCCGGCGCGCGGCACAATGGGATTTGGCTATGATCCGATTTTTCAACCCGATGGTCACACGATCAGTTTTGGCGAAATGAACCCTGATGCCAAACATGCCATTAGCCATCGCGCCGACGCATTTGCGCAATTGCTGGCACGCTGTTTTGGCAAAGCCGATGGCCGGTAAGGCACAATCGGTGGTTTTTGATCAGGCTAGTCGGCCTTTTGCGCTTTATCTTCATTGGCCTTTTTGCCGCGCCAAATGCCCCTATTGTGATTTCAATTCGCATGTCAGCAATGATGTCGATAGCAAGATTTTCGGCGATGCCTTATGCACCGAAATGACACATATGGCGTCATTAATGCCATCACGCCCGCCCCTATCAAGCCTGTTTTTTGGTGGCGGCACGCCATCATTGATGCCGCCTATATTGGTTGAAAGATTGATCCGCCATGCCGAAGATTTATTTGGCTTTACCGGTGATATCGAAATCACCGCCGAGGCCAACCCGACCTCGGTTGAAGCAGACGCCATGCTGGGATTTCAAAAAGCCGGCGTGAACCGTGTTTCAATGGGGGTGCAATCGCTTGACGATGCCAGTTTAAAATTTCTCGGCCGTGAACATTCGGCTGCCGACGCGCTACACGCCCTTGATAAGGTCAAAAAGGCCTTTGACCGCGTCTCGATTGATTTGATTTATGCGCTTCCCGATCAAAGCCCAAAAGCATGGCAAGACATGCTTGGGCAGGCGTTGTCGCTTGGGCTTGGGCATTTATCTTTATATCAATTGACGATCGAAGCTGGAACCATCTTCCACACAAGACAGCGGCGTGGTGAGGTGATGGCGCTTGATGATGACCGCGCTGCCGATCTATATGAAATGACGCAGCAAATGACCCATGCCGCTGGCTTGCCTGCCTATGAAATTTCCAATCACGCAGCGCCCGGTCAGGAATGTCGGCATAATCTAACCTATTGGCAGGCGGGTGACTGGCTTGGTGTTGGGCCTGGCGCGCATGGCCGGTTTGCGCTTTTTGATCCAGCCGAAAATATTGCGACCCGCAACGCCACTGTGACAAGACGCAGTCCGGCAGGATGGTTAGATGCGGTGGCAGCAAAAGGCCATGGCATCGACGAGACGCAAATTGACTCGCCGGCTGATTGGGCGAGCGAAATGGTGATGATGGGGCTTCGCCTAACAAACGGTATTGATCTTGACGTGATCAAAAATCTTTGTGGGCCATGTGATGATTGGCTTGATGGGGACGGCGTTGAACAGGCGATTGCGGCTGGCTGGCTTCGGCGCATGCCAAATCAATCCAGATTAATCGCCAGTGATGATGGGCGGTTGCGGTTAAATCATATTTTATCGACAATTTTGCGCTAGCCAAACTGGCACAATAGCCCCCTAGCCAGCCGAGCAGCAATTTTGGTGGTTAAATTTTGTTTGGTGCCGGACGAATGATCTTGGCCTCGCCCTTATTGATTTTGCGCAATTCAAAACTACGGATATTGCGCCCGTTTGGCAGCAGACGAAACGCCCCGCTATAGCCTTGAAACCCGCTATTGCTCACAAGCTGTTTCGACCAATCGCGATGGTTTGATTTTGCCAAAGCCGCAACAAGCGCCATCGCATCAAACCCCACCCGCGCTAACTGGCCGGCAGGCTCTGCCCAGATTTCAGTCCAGTCAGCATCAAAACGCGCATCAAGATTGCTTGGGCGTGTTGAAAACAACCCACCTTGAAGCGATGGTTCAACCAAAAGCTGATGCTGATTCCATAAGGCATTGCCAAGATAAAGCGCACGATCCGGCCCAACATCATAAAAGGCAAGAACCGGCGCGGTGCGAAGCGCAAAAGCCGGATCACCCGCAAAAATCACCGCGTCAAACGGGCTGTCGGCAAGTGGTGCTTCGTCAATTGGCGCTGTATAGCGGGTAAAAATGCGAATGGCATTTTTCAGATTGGTTTCATCGGCAAGTTCATCATCGCTTAGCACGCGCACCGCTTCAGGCGTTAACCCAAAATCGGCCAAACGTTGGCTTGCATGCGTCAAAAGACGTTGCCCAAAAAGCGAGTCTTGCGCAATCAGGGCAAAGCGGCGCTTGCCCGTGCTGACAGCATGACCAAGCAAACCATCAAGCTGCTGTTCGGGAAGATAGCCCATCAACCAGCGATCGGCACCGGCAACATCGACATTATTTGACAGCAATAGCATTGGTGGGCGCGCGCGACCATCACGAAGCTGGTCGGTGACAGCGCGTGCTTGCGTCACCGCATCGGTGAAAAGCGGGCCAATGAAAATATCAACATCACTATTCAAGCCGGTCATTGCCGCATTGCCAGCGGTTTCACCACCCTTTGTGTCGAGAAATAAAATCTCGATCTTGGGATTATTGATTTTGAATAAGGCCATTTCAACGCTTCGCCGAATTTCCATGCCAAGCGCTGCATATTCACCACTTAGCGGCACCAAAAGCCCAACACGAATCACCCCCTCACCTTTTGGCGGCATCTCAAAAACCGGCTCAAAGCTTTGCGGCCGAATCCGGCTTGATAAAAGCGCAAACGCCGCATCAAGCGCATCATCACTTAGCGATGGATCAGCGCCAATTGGTATCGTTGGTTCGGTGGTTTCAATCACTTTATTATCGGTCTGAAATTGCCAGATGATCGAATCCATAATCGCATTTGCCGCGGCAAGATCGGTTGTGCTGTCCTGATCAGGTTTTTTTACATCAGGGGAACTGTCGGGTGCGGTTCGATTAATGGCTGATCTGGTCTCGCTTGATGGCGCGGCTAAGTCTGGTTCTGATATCCTTGATTTCGATACGGGAGAGGTTTGTTGAATTTGTGATGACAGGGCTGTTTTTGATACGGCCGGAACTGATGGTGATGACATGGTGGCCGGTTGGCAGCCAGCAAGCGCAATCATCGTGACAGCCGCAATCAACCCTTTGGTCTGCCACCAGCAAAAGTGACAATCCTTAATCAAGCTTTGGCCTGATTGGTTTGCCCGGTCATTTTCAAACATATTTCGCATATCCAAAACATCCTACCAAATTTTGGCATTTTTTTGTTCGGCTTTCACAGAAATTTCAGCCAAGATTCCTCAAAATATGCCCCTGGGCTTGATCACATTTTACCATGACGACTTTTGCCAAGCTTGTCATTGTTGCAAATTTCGATCCAGCATCATTCCCAATCAAACCATGATTACCTTGCATTATGCACTTGTGAGGTATCTTGCCATCGCCCTATACTGGCCGCCTTATCCATGCAATTCAGGCGGCCAAAATCATGACGCAAAGCGCGGGACAATTGGTGGTCATCGCAACACCGATTGGCAATCTTGGCGATTTATCGCCGCGCGCGGCCGAATGGCTGCAAAAAGCCGATATTCTGGCATGTGAAGATACCAGAATGACGCGCAAATTATTGACGCTAACCGGTTTGCGTACAGCGGCAAAATTCATGCCCTATCATGATCATAACGGACAAACCATGCGGCCAAAGCTGCTTGACGCCTTGCAAAGCGGTAAGATGGTCGCACTAGTGAGCGATGCTGGCACGCCGCTTGTTTCCGACCCGGGATACAAGCTTGTTGCCGCTTGCCATGATGCGGGGATTTCGGTCACGGCAATCCCCGGACCAAGCGCAGTTCTGGCTGGTCTTGCCGCCGCAGGCCTGCCAAGTGACCGGTTTTTATTTGCCGGATTTGTGCCACATAGTCAGAAAGCCGCAAAAACAGCCTTTCGCGAATTTGCCAATCTTAGCGTCACAAGCATCTGGTTTGACTCACCGCGCCGTCTTGGTGCCAGCTTGCAAATCATGCATGAAATATTTGGCGATCGGCTGGCCGTCATTGCTCGCGAATTAACCAAATTGCATGAATCCTATCACCGCGACACGCTGGCGCTGCTTGCCGAATTTTATCAACAAGCGGCACCACCCAAAGGCGAAATTGTCATTCTGGTTAGCGGCATGACGGCAAGCGATGATACATTCGATACCGCCAAATTAACCGCAATGCTTCGTGAAGAAATGCAGGCAACAAGCCTTCGTGATGCGGTGCAGACGGTCAGCCAGATTTCCGGCCAATCGCGGAAAATCATCTATTCATTGGCCATTGATCTTGACAAGGAAAATTGATCACTCGCCAAATAGCGTCATGACAGCAAAGCCAAATCATCAGCACCGCCAATTAGCCGAAAAACGCGGCCGGTTTGCCGAATTCAAAGTGCGCTGGTTTTTATGGTTCAAGGGCTATCGGCTCATTGCGAGGCGATGGCGATGCGCCGCCGGCGAAATTGATCTGATTTTGCGGCATCGCAATCGGTTAATTTTTGCCGAAGTCAAATATCGCCAGCATGGTATGACCGACCAGATTTTATCGCAACGCCAGCAACAGCGCATCACCAAAGCGGCATCATTATTTCTTGCCAAGAATCCAACATTTACAACTTTTGATTGCCAATTTGATTTCATCATCATGCAAGCCGGACAAAACTTTGGGTTTGGCAAGATTACCCATATTCATAATGCATGGTGATTTGCCGCAAATGACCTTGACCGATGATTCGCAAAGCGTCACATTAGGGGGATTAGAACTCACGCGATTAGGAATGCACATATGCCAGCTGTTCGTCGGGCGCGTTTCGTGCCAACTGCCATTTTTCTCTTGCTTGCAAGCGTTGGCCTTTCAGGATGTGCCAGTGCCGTTATTGGCGTTGGAACGGCTGCCGTTGCTGCCTCGACAACCGAAAAAGGGTTTTCCACATCAGTCGCTGATACCCAAATCCGTGCCAAGCTGACCGACCGGTTTATCAAAAGCGACTTTTCGCTTGTAACCGCGGTTGATGTCTCGGTGAATGATGGGGCGGTTCTACTAACCGGCAAGGTAAAAACACCAGAAGAAAAAATATTGGCAACGAAATTGACATGGGAAGTTCGCGGCGTTCGCGAAGTGGTCAATGAATTGCAGGTTACCGATTCATCTTCGATCAAAGATATTGCCAAGGATCTTGCCGCAAGCGCGACCTTACGCACCAAGCTCATCACTGACAGTAATATTTCGTCACTGAATTTCAGCATTGATGTTGTCAATGGCACAATATATCTGTCAGGCGTTGCCGCAAATGCTGATGAGATGAACCGTGTGGTCGCGCATGCGCGTGATGTTCGCTTTACCCAGCAGGTGGTGAATTACATCATCCTGCAAACCGACAAGCGGCTGTAATTCAACCGATGAGTCTTTCAATCGCCATTCAGATGGATCCGGTCGAAACGCTTCAGATCGCCGGAGACACAACCTTTGCGCTTGGTCTTGAAGCGCAAAAACGCGGCCATAGCCTATGGTATTACACAGCTGACAAGCTAAGCCTGAATGAGGGCAGCATTACCGCCCGCGGGCAGGATGTCGTTTTTTATGATCAGGCTGGCGCACATTTTAAAACCGGCGCAATCGAAACACGGCCATTGCAGGCATTTGACGTTATTTTGATGCGGCAAGATCCGCCATTCGATATGGCCTATATCACTGCAACACATTTGCTGGAAGTGCTTGGCCCGCAAACCATGGTTGTCAATAATCCGGCCGAAGTCCGGAACGCACCGGAAAAGCTGCTTGTGACGCTTTATCCCGATTTGATGCCAGCAACATTGATCAGCCGTGATCCAGAAACAATTATGGCGTTTCGCCAGAAACATAAAGACATCATCATTAAGCCGCTATTTGGCAATGGTGGTGCTGGGGTTTTCCGATTGCAGCCAAATGATCAGAATTTAAGCTCGCTTCTGGAAATGTTTTTTGGTGCCAGCCGCGAACCGGTCATGGTTCAGGCCTATCTTCCGTCGGTTCGTGATGGTGATAAGCGCGTCATTCTGGTTGATGGTGAAGCTGTTGGCGCGGTCAACCGAATTCCCAATGAAGGCGAGGCTCGGTCAAATTTCCATGTTGGTGGCAGTGCGGCCAAAGCCGAGTTGACCGATCGTGATCTGGAAATCTGCGCCGCCATTGGCCCCGAATTGCGCCGCCGCGGCTTGTTGTTTGTCGGTATTGATATCATTGGCGATTATATGACTGAAATCAATGTAACCTCGCCAACCGGCATTCGCGAAATCCAGCGTTTGTCAGGCATTGATATTGCAGCGCTGACATGGGATGCGATTGAGCGCAAACACCCAACCTATGCAAGCAACGGCATCGCGCGATAAGCCAAGGCTTCGGCAAGCGCGGTGCGGCCAACCCTGTCATCACCCGCAAGATCGGCAATCGTGCGCGAAACCCGCATGATTTTATGATAGGCACGCGCCGATAAATTCGCCTGATCCATTGCCGTTCGCAGCAGATCTTGAGCCGCATCATCCATGATGATTTGTTGATCAAGCTGGTCGATGCCGATTTGGGCATTGGCACGCATAACCCCTTGGTTGCGACGCGCGCCAAATTGACGGGCAGCGGCCACGCGCGTGGCAACAATCTGGCTTGATTCACCACTTGCCTCTTTCAGCAAGGTACCAGCACTGATCTCCGGCACTTCAATAATCAGATCAAAGCGATCCATCATTGGCCCCGAAATTTTGGCCTGATAATTTTGGCCGCAAGCTGGTGCCCGACTACAAGCACGCGCTGGATCGCCAAGATAACCACAGCGACAGGGATTCATCGCCGCAACAAGCTGAAACCGCGCCGGATAGGTGACATGATGGTTGGCGCGGGCAACGACAACCGATCCAGTTTCAAGGGGCTGGCGAAGCGAATCAAGAACAACGCGCGAAAATTCAGCCAGCTCATCAAGAAATAGAACCCCATGATTTGCCAAGGAAATTTCACCCGGCTTGGCGCGTAAACCGCCACCGACAAGTGCCGCCATTGACGCCGAATGATGCGGTTCACGAAACGGCCGGTTCTGGATAAGGCCGCCTTCGGTTAAATTGCCGGCAACCGAATGCAACATCGTAACCTCAAGCGCTTCGGCCGGATTCAAGGGCGGTAACAGACCGGCAAGCCGTGCGGCCAGCATGGATTTGCCAGCACCGGGCGGGCCAACCATCAAAAGATGATGACCACCCGCAGCGGCAATTTCCAGAACACGCCGTGCCGTGTCTTGGCCTTTCAGATCAGCAAGATCTGGCATATTTTGCCGAGCGGGTGCCATTTTTGGCGTTGGCGGATGCAAAAACTGACGGCCATGAATATGATTGACCAAACTGGTCAGGCTAGGCGGGGCGATGATTGACAAGCCGTCAGCCCATGCCGCTTCACTGCCGCAATCATGCGGGCAAATCAGATCGCGGCCAGCCGCCACCGCGGCAATTGCCGCTGGCAAAACACCTGATACAGGCTGAATTGCCCCATCGAGCGCCAATTCGCCAAGCACAAGCGCATCTTCAACCGCGTCGCGCGGCACAACGCCCATAGCCACCATCAGGCCAAGGGCAATCGGTAAATCGAAATGCGCCCCTTCTTTTAACACATCGGCTGGTGCCAGATTGACCGCAATCCGTTTTGGCGGCAAAGCAAGCCCGATTGAGGCCAATGCCGCCCGCACACGTTCGCGCGATTCAGCCACAGCCTTATCAGCAAGCCCAACAATCGCTATGGCAGGCAAGCCATTGGCAATATGTATCTGAACCGTGACGGCAATCGTCTCAATGCCCCGAAATGCGATCGTATGAATTTTTGCATGCATTGATATCGGCCTGCCAGATCATCCAAAAGGATCAGGTGCCGATTGTGTCGGGAAATATTTTTAGTTTCAAGTATATTAGAAAAAACAGTGTTTTACCGGAAAACGCCGCTTAAAGGCCCCTGATTTAGCAATTGCCTAAAGCTGGGATTTCGCCAAAACCAATGGCCCAACAGGCGCACCGCCAAGGACATGCATATGAAGATGTGGCACTTCTTGATGACTGTCCAAACCGGTATTGGAAATCACCCGATAGCCGGTTTTGCTGATGCCGGTTAATTCGGCCACACGGTGAATGGCCTTGGTAAAGGCGGCCATTTCCACCGCACTGGCAGTCACCGCAAAATCGGCCCAGTCACAATAGGCACCTTTTGGAATCACCAGAACATGAACAGGCGCCTGCGGGTTGATATCGGCAAAGCTAAGCGTATGTTCATCTTCGTCGATTTTCTGGCACGGAATTTCGCCGCGCAGGATTTTGGCAAAAATATTATTGCTGTCATAGGTCATGGTTACAGCTCTTTATGATAGTAATATCCCGGAACATAGGCACCACCGACTTTGGCATAATGATCATTTGTCGCATAGCGTTTGAAATTGCGTGCCTCAAATGACTGGATAGCGCGATCCTGCGTTGCGCGGACATCAAGATTGATCATCAAAAACCCTTCGGATTTTGCCAACGCTTCTGCCTCGGCAACAATCATTTGCGCAAGGCCATGACCACGCGCCCAAGGCGCAACAAAGAAGGTTGTCAATTGACAGGCAAATTTTTGGGCTTCGTTGTTTTTTGGCGGGCGCACAATCTGACAGCTGCCAGCAATCACCTTATCGAGACGCGCCAGAATCAAATGCCGGTCAGGAATCATCTGCACACCGCGCCAGTAATCTTCCATCACCGATTTCGGTGGCGGTGACAACCAACCAAAACCACCACCGGCAAGAATCGCCGCTTCGGCCGCATCACTCAATTCATGAATATCGCGTTCGGTTAACTGATCAACCGTTTCGACAGACAATTTGGCAATATGATCACGAAGAATTTCTGGTGTCATTTGTCTTTCCTTTTTGGCAAGCCAACGATCCGTGGCACAGGCACGGTCGCTTTAGGCTTTGAAATACCGCCGACGACAATAGGGGAAAATAGGCACTAAATTTATAAGGTCAAGCTGCTTGTTCTAGCACAAAAAAGATTTTTCACCAATTGACGCCCATTCACAGTTTCGTGAGTCATCACAAAATCGAGCTAGGATGTGGTGAGCCGTTCAATTTCATCAATGAATCGCTGGCATTCACTTGCTGACAGCCGATTGATATTCTGCGCCAAAAGATTGGCAAGATACACCGCTTCGGCGGTTTGACTGCGAACATCAATTGATGGTTTTGGATGCGACAAGCTCGCCAGGCGTTTCAATTCTTCAGCATCATCCCAGATCAGCCCAAGCCAAACACATATCTGATCAACAACAGCCGGCGATGGCTGGCCACGCGCACCGGTTTCAAGCGCCGATATATAGGCTTTGGAAACGCCCAGAAATTCGGCTTGTGCTTGCTGGGTCAGGTTTTTCTGGCGTCGCCATTCGCGCATTTTCAAGCCAAAGGGTGTCATCGCTATCGGCCCCGCTTGCGGCGCAATAACACATATAGCGCACCACTGCCGCCATCATGTGGGCGCGCCTCGGCCAAGGCCAGAATATGCGGTGACAAAGGCTGGCGTTTTAACCAATCGGGAACATGGCCGCGAAGAATACCTGCCCCCTTGCCAGTAATGACAAGAACACAGCGGCATCCATCGCGCGCTGCCGTTTCAATAAATTGCGCTAAGCGGCTTTCGGCGCGTGCTGCGGTTAGGCCATGCAGATCAAGCCGCCGGTCAACTGGCACATCACCCCGAAAAAGGCGCCGCTGGGTACGTCCATCAATACCGGCGCGTTCACCCTGACGCAAATCAACAGGATTGGCTTTTTTGGCAGGTGCCGATGATGGTGCGGAAACCGGCGGTCGTGCAGGTTTGACTGGCGGTTTCTGCGGCCGGCCAGACGGTTTTGCCACCGACCGTGCCACATGATCAGACCGCGCAAAAATCGCGGCAAATTCAGCCAATTCAATGGTTGATTTTAGCGGTTTAACCTCGGTGATCACCCGTTGCCATAAAACCGTATCATCGTCTGATTTGATAATGCGCTTCTTGGGCATATTGGGCCTCGATCAGTCTTCGGCGGACTCGGACTCAGTCTCAACCAGTTTCCAGTTTGGATCAGACAAGGTCAAATCGCGTTCAAATGTCCAAATATCGGTGAATTCACGCGCGCCCGATTCATCTGCCTCAATCACCTCATCATTTTCATCCTTGGCAATGCGTGTTTGTACCGAATGAAAATGCACGGTGATGCTGGCAAGCTGATCAATGATTGCAATATTTAAGATGCTGGCTTCGCGAATATCATCCAAAGTGATGACAAGGCTTTCTTTGGCCTTTGCCCGCGCTTGGATCGATGCGGTAAAGCTTTGCAAAAGATCATAGCCCAATAGCCGTTTCAACGTCGTGAGATCGCCTTCGGCATAGGCGGTCAAAATCATCTCAAAAGCGGCGGTGGCACCGTCAAGAAACTGCTTTTCATTAAAGCTGCGATCAATCTTGCGCATCGCATCAAGCCCGTGAAGCGCAACCGGTGCTTCGTCTGCAGCCTTGGGATGCAGTGGAATAGGTTCATTATCATTCTCGGTATCGTCAAACCGATTTGCGCGGCTTTCATCTTGCGGCTGTTCATAGCCCGTGCGCTGGCCAAGCACCGACCGAAGGCGCAGCACCAAAAGAACAGCGATAACGGCAAAAATGATAATATCTATGAATTGCAACTGAGCCCCCATCTAAGGTTTTATATTGACATTATTTAACATCATTGAGTCTTTTGCCAATGCCGTCATAATATAGATGGCATATGTAGGGTATTAAATCCAGATGCAGCCCGAAATTGTCGATAAAAATTACCAAAAACCACCTAAGGGATGGGTCAAATGGGACTAGTCATTATTCTTTGCCTGCTAATATGGGGATGGGCCGAAATGTCCGCCTTTATCTATATTGGCAGTGAAATTGGCGGTTTGTTAACGCTTTTGGGGGTTTTTGTAACGGCAATTTTTGGCATCGCGCTTCTCAAACGTCAGGGACTTTCGGTTTTAAGCCGGATTCAAGCCGATCTCGCCAAGGGGCGCGCCCCTGTTACCTCAATCGCCGATAGTATTTCTATGGTTGTTGGCGGCGCATTAATGTTGATTCCAGGCTATGTCACCGATGGAATCGGGCTTTTGCTGTTTTTACCCGGGATTCGCACGCTTGCTGGTGTCTATTTGCTGCAATGGATGGCCAGAAGCAAACGCTTTACCGGCTTTACCAATTTTGGCGGTGGGCCTTTTGGTAATGCTGCATCAGGCAATCCGGCATCGGGTGCCGCTGGCCACCAGCATAACCCCTTCACCAAGCAGCAACATAAAACAAGGGATGGTGATGATATCATCGAAGGTGAATTTGAAGAACGGCCGGATCGAGATCACCAAATTGGTGACAATGAAGGCCGCAAGCCCTAAACCACATATCCTAAGCCACACATCCTAAATCACATAACCCTGAACTGATTTGGCAAGATCGGGCTTTATGCGTTCTTTTGACATGGTTGTTTTCAAGCGGTTATCTATGCTAGTAGCTGCATTCAAATTGATACGCGCAATCTGATCATAGATTTGGTCAGTATGCGCAAAGCCACTCCGGAGATAATTATGGCCAAAGATACCAAAAAATCTAAAAAACCCGCCGCCGCCGATAATGGCAGCACACAGCCGTCCGGTGATGACGCAAATACCGCCCGCCAGATTGTTGTTCACGCGCAATATATCAAGGATTTGTCTTTTGAAAACCCGAACGCGCCGCGCGTTCTTATCGAAGGCGCAAACCAGCCTGATGTTGAAATCACCGTCAATGTTGGCGCCCAGCTTCTTGGCGATAATCAATATGAAGTGACATTGAATCTGGCGGCCAAAGCCACCGCAAATGACACGGCCTTATTTTTGGTCGATCTGACTTATGCTGGTCTGGTCTCGCCACAAGGCACACCAAATGATGAAATCAACGCTTTAATCATGATTGAAGCCCCGCGCCTGTTATTCCCATTCGCGCGCGCGATTATTTCAGATTGCACCCGCGATGGCGGCTTTATGCCTTTGAATATTCAGCCGGTCGATTTTGTTGCTGTATATCAGCATAATCTGGCGCAGCAGGCAGCCGCCCAGACCAATAATTAAAACCATGTCCCGATCAGGCTAGACGTTGCCAATCAAATTAGGCGTCATTTTGCCAGATCGGGTTTTTTATCTCTTCCAAAAATTTTGCATGCGCCTTCAACTCTTCGGCGGTTGGCGCATGCGCCCGAATAGGCCGCATTGGTTTGGCATCAAGATGAAAGCTTGGATCGGGCTCGATGCTGTTTGGCGCGCCCTGATCGCCAGCTTGGCTCTGGCTGTTTGATTCCAGCGACAAACCCGGTTGCCGCCCCCCCAGCAATTCAATATAGACCGAAGCCAAAAGATCGGCATCAACCAAGGCACCGTGAAGGTCACGATGGCTATTGTCAATTTCGAACCGGCGACATAGCGCATCGAGATTGGCCTGCGCGCCGGGAAATTTCTTGCGTGCCATCATCAATGTATCAATTGATTGCGCCATTGGCAGAACTGGCCGGTCAAGCCGTTTCAATTCAGCATTGAGAAAACCCATATCAAAGCTGGCATTATGAATCACCATCGGATCATCGCCAACAAAGGCAAGAAATTCGTCAACAATATCGGCGAAAACGGGTTTATCCGCCAAAAAATCGCTGGTGATTCCATGAACCGCAACCGCGCCATCATCAATTTCGCGTTCAGGATTGATATAGAGATGCAATTTGCGGCCTGTTGGCAGATGATGCATCAATTCCAAAGCACCAATTTCAATAATACGATGCCCGTCACGCGGGCTAATGCCGGTGGTTTCGGTATCAAGAGCAATTTCACGCATATTCTATCACTTTCTGCGGGCTAGGATTGGGCTTGGTCATTGTCGATCACAAGCACATGCATCGCGGCAAGCCATTTGATTAAGTCTTGCCGGGTCGCTTCGGGTTGAAGATCTGAGTCAAGACACAGATCAGCCCGTTTTTTTTTCGCACCGACTGGCATTTGCGATGCCAGGATCGCCGCAAGCTTGGCTGGCGTCATGCCCGTGCGGGCCAAGGCGCGTTTGGCCGTTGTTGCCGCGCTGGCATGAACAACGATGATATGATCACAAACAGCATCGCCGCCAGTTTCAAACAACAATGGCACATCCAGAACAACCGCCGGTGCGGCAATGCTACGCTGCTTGTCCAAAAACGCATCGCGGTGCTGGCGCACGAGCGGATGCAGAATCGATTCAAGCTGTTTTCGTGCCTGCGGCCTAGCAAAAACATAATTGCCAAGTGCTTGCCGGTTAATGCCTTTTTCCAAATTGCCAAGATCATGGCCAGCTAAATCAGGTTCAAATTCAGCCAAAATCGCACCAACCGCCGCCCCATGCGGCGACAGCAATTCATGAACCGCCGCATCTGCATCGTGAATCGCAATACCAAGATCGCGAATCCAGCCAGCAACGGTTGATTTCCCTGCGGCAATCGAGCCTGTCAAACCAATGACCTTCATTGGCGGCTTGCCACTGGTTTCAGGCCATGTTCACGCAAAATGCCAAGCAATTCGAGAAGCGGAAGCCCAAGAATGGAAAAATGACAGCCATCAATCCGGGATAATAGATGCGCGCCTAGATTTTCGATCTGATAGCTTGCTGGCGACGTAAAAGCAGCTGCACCAAGCCGATCGAGATAAGAATCAATGAAATCCTCATCAAGGCGGCGCATGGTGATTTTGGCAATTGCCAGATGATGCCAGATCCGCTCGCCCTCGCGATATAGCACAGCGGCGCTGAATAATTGATGCGTTTTGCCTGACAAAGCCATTAGCTGTGCCTTGGCCATGGCGTGATCTTGCGGTTTGCTGTAAATCACCTCATCACAAGCCAATATCTGATCACAGCCCAAGACATAGGCTGGCGATGGGTCGGATTCGAGCGCCAGACGCTGCACCGCAGCGGCGGCCTTCATTTCGGCAAGCATCACGGCGATATCGCCAACCGGAACCGCCTCGGCACTTGCCGACGCGCGAACCGATTCTTCATCAATCGCAACCGGATAGCAACGGTAACCAAGACCCGCATCATGCAGAATTTTGGCGCGAATGCTGCTTGCCGATGCCAGCACCAGATCACCAGCCGGTAATTGCGTAAAAGCAGCAAGCGTCATGATCGAGCCTCGATCCATTTTGTGTAATGTTGCAAAATTGCCGCGGCGGTTTCTTCGACCGATCGGCGGGTGACATCAATCACTGGCCAGCCATTACTCGCAAAAAGCCGCCTTGCATTGCGCACTTCGTCAGTGATCTGATCAATATCGGCATAATCTTCATTGGCGTTATCCTGCATCGCTGCCTGTCGTGTGCGGCGAATCTGGCTAAGCCGTTTTGGGTCATTTGTCAGCCCAACAACAAATAGATCCAACCCATCAAGATAATGCTGGGGAAACGGCACTTTTGGAACAAGCGCGTAATTGGCAACTTTATAGCCGCGATGCGCAAGATACATTGATGTTGGCGTTTTCGAGGTACGCGAAATGCCGACAATCAGCATATCGGCTTTTTTCAAATTACTCATATTCATGCCATCATCATGGCTGACGGCAAAATCAACAGCTGCCATGCGCGCAAAATAGGCCGTATCGAGACGCCGCTGGCCACCTGGCAGATTGGTCATCGCCTGCCCAAGAACCGTGGTCAGCATATTCACCACCGGATCAAGAACCGAAACCGCTGGAACACCCTTGCTGCGGCAGGTTTTTTCAATGCTAGACCGCAGATTCTGATCAATGATACTCATCAACAAAATGCCAGGGTTACGGTCAAGACCCTCGAAAAGCGCCTCTAGATGCGCTGGCGTCCGCACAAGGGTCCAGACATGTTCGATTATTTTGACATCGGCGAATTGCGCAAGGCAGGCACGCGCCACCTGATGAACCGTTTCACCGGTTGAATCTGAAACAAGATGAATATGTAGGGTTTGTACTGCCATCACCTAACAAGATGTAGCTAGAAATCACTAATTTGTCATCAATTTCCATCACCATAAGGCTGGTAATCTTGTTATCATGCGAGGTGATATTTTGACGCTTGAACCAGCGTATAAGGCTGTGCGTAGATCTTACCGCAATGGGGATTGTTTTTTAAACATTACCAACCAATCGCGGTAACGCACAATGCCGCAAATTTCATACACATCGGGATAAATTTCCCTATGCCACTTGGCCATTGCGTGGATAAACGACCAAACCATTGAAAGACTACGCAATAAAGCCAAACATGATTGGGATAAAACTGTGGATAACATTTGAATAACAGCCAAGATGCGGTTACACACAGGCCCTACTAAAACAACAACCTTTTTTTAATATACATATAATGTTAGAGAACAGAATGACCGATCAGTTATTCCTTTCAACACTCCAAGGCACGAAATCACGCACAACACCGATTTGGATGATGCGTCAAGCTGGCCGCTATCTCGAAGAATATCGAAAAATACGCGCAAGCCAGAAAGATTTTATTTCCTTTTGTCTTAATCCTGAACAGGCATCAGCTGTCACCCTACAGCCTATTGCTCGTTATGGGTTCGATGCGGCGATTATATTTTCAGATATTCTGATGATTCCATGGGCGATGGATCGCAATGTAAAATTCAAAACAGGTGTTGGACCTTTGCTTGATGCAATGGAAAAGCCTGATGATATTGATGCGTCCTGTCTTGATGGTTTAAGCCAGAAATTAGCGCCGGTTGGAGAGGCATTGACTTTGACCCGCGCGGCTTTACCGCCTGAGACAACATTAATCGGTTTCGCTGGGGCGCCTTGGACATTGATCACCTATATGGCCGAAGGTGGTACATCGCGTGATTTTCCGAAAGCGCGGCAATGGGCATGGCAAAATGCGAAAGCTTTGGATGGTCTATTAGATATTTTGGTCGATGCGACGATTTCGTTTTTATCACTTCAGGCGCAATCTGGGGCGCAAACATTGATGCTTTTCGACAGCTGGGCAAGTGCGGTTCCAGCAGCGCAGCGTGATTGGCTTGTCACCAAACCTGCCCGCGCTATTGTTGAAGGGGTTCGCAAAAACGGACATAACCAGCCAATCATTGGCTTTCCAAAAGGCATTGGCGAAGGTTTGATCCGCTATGCAGCTGAAAGCGGTGTTGATGCGATTGGTCTTGACCATGGGGTCGACCCGGTTTGGGCAGGGCAGAATTTGCCCGCAAAAATGCCAGTACAAGGCAATCTGGACCCATTAAGCTTGCTGAATGCTGGCAGCGAAATGTTTCGCGATATTGATCACATCCTTGACGCATTCAACGATCGCCCTCATATCTTCAATCTCGGGCATGGCATTACCCCACCAACGCCGGTGGAGAATGTACAAAAGATGATTGACCATATTCGCAACCGGTAGGATAGATCCATGAGTTATGAAATTATTAAATCACTTCACATTATTTCAGTCATTTCATGGATGGTTGGATTGTTATATCTGCCAAGATTATTTGTGTATCATGCTGATGCGCCAACCGGATCAGTTCAGGCCGAAACTTTTAAAGTGATGGAACGCCGGCTGCTCAAAGCCATTATGACACCAGCGATGATTGCTAGCTTTATTTTTGGTCTTTGGATGCTGGCGCTAAATCCAGAATTATTCAGCGAGCCTTGGTTCCATGTGAAATTTGCGGCGGTGTTTTTGCTCGCTGGCGTTCATGGGAAATTTTCTAAGATGCGGCGTTTATTGGAAAATGATGAAAAGCCCCTATCATCAAAATCTTACCGAATTTGGAATGAAGTACCGACCGTCCTAATGATTATTATTGTCGTTATGGCTGTTGCCAAACCAATCTGAATGTGACAAAAGACGTGAAATTCAATACCAGTAAGAGTTTCACCATCCCAGCTTCATTGACTTTTCTGGTTAACACCCCCAAGATGACAATATCTGCTGCGTACCCAGTCGCGTTTTTTGTCAGCTTATTTTCCCCTTCAGAGTAAAATCATGCATTTACAGGAACTCAAAGCGAAGTCTCCAGCCGATCTTTTGGCATATGCTGAAGAATTGGAAATTGAAAACGCCAGTACGCTTCGCAAACAGGATATGATGTTTGCGATTTTAAAGCAGCTCGCCGATAATGAAGTTGCCATTTATGGCAGTGGCGTTCTTGAAGTTCTGTCAGATGGTTTTGGTTTTTTGCGCGCGCCTGAATCAAACTATTTGCCCGGTCCCGATGATATTTATGTCTCGCCAAGTCAGGTACGCCGGTTCAGTCTTCGCACTGGTGACACGGTTGAAGGTGAAATTCGCGCCCCCAAAGATGGCGAGCGCTATTTTGCCCTGTTAAAAGTTGAAACAATCAATTTTGAAGAGCCGAATGCGGTTCGTCATCGGATTAACTTTGATAATCTGACACCGCTTTACCCTGAAGAGAAACTAACCCTCGAATTACCGTTTAATCCGGATAAAAAAGACAATACCCCGCGCGTGATTGATTTGATTTCGCCAATGGGCAAAGGCCAGCGTGGTTTGATCGTCGCGCCGCCGCGTACCGGTAAAACAATGATGCTTCAAAGCATCGCGCATGCGATTTCCGAAAATCACCCCGAAGTCTATCTGATTGTTCTATTGATTGATGAGCGGCCGGAAGAAGTAACCGATATGCAGCGTTCGGTTCGTGGTGAAGTGATTTCGTCAACCTTTGACGAACCAGCGTCTCGGCATGTGCAAGTTACTGAAATGGTTATAGAAAAAGCAAAACGCCTTGTCGAACACAAACGTGATGTGGTGATTTTGCTTGATTCAATCACGCGTTTGGCGCGCGCCTATAACACGGTTGTGCCATCATCGGGTAAAGTGTTGACCGGCGGTGTTGATGCAAACGCATTGCAGCGGCCAAAACGCTTTTTCGGTGCCGCGCGTAATATCGAAGAAGGCGGGTCTTTGACCATCATTGCCACCGCCTTGATCGAAACCGGATCGCGGATGGATGAAGTGATCTTTGAAGAGTTCAAAGGCACCGGTAATAGCGAAGTGATTCTTGATCGCAAGCTATCCGACAAGCGCACCTTCCCAGCGATCGATATCACCAAGTCGGGAACACGCAAAGAAGAGCTTCTTGTCGATAAGGGAACGCTTGCGAAAATGTGGGTGCTTCGCCGTATTCTGATGCAGATGGGGCCGGTTGACGCGATGGAATTCCTTGTTGATAAGCTAAAGAATTCAAAGAGTAACGATGAATTCTTTGATCATATGAACAGCTAGTCCTAGGCAGCATTCGCGGCGCTATTCGCCTCTAATCTCAATAAATCACCTTTGCGCGCCAGATTATCTGGATGGGTTGGGTGTTGGTCACTTCCCCCCCCATAATTGCCAAGACTGCCATCGGCGCGAACAACGCGGTGACAGGGATAGATAATCGGGATCGGATTGCTGGCACAGGCTGAACCGGCGGCGCGTGCCGCCTTTGGTTTTCCTGCTAAAGCGGCAAATTCGCCGTAGGTCATCACGGTTCCATAGGGAATGCGTGCCATCACCTTAAGCCATTGCTTGCCAGCGGCGCTTTTACCAACGGGGGCAAGCGGGAGGTTAAATTGGTGAAGATTGCCGGCAAAAAAAGCTTCAAGCTGGCTTTTTGTTTCACGTGAAACATTGTCCGGATGATCTAGATCGTCCCACCCAGTTTGGTTCCAATCAAGCCGGATCAGGTTTTGGCCATCGCTTATTGGGCGAATCCAGCCAAAATCGGTTTTCAAACTGGTGAAATAAAGCGTTTCAAGATGTCCAGTGATTTGGGGCATAATCTCTCCTTTGGTTACTGTTGAGACCAACCGCCAGTAACGGACATAAAAAGAGACTTGTTGCCGGTCGTCTTTCACTCTAGGAAAACCCTATCAGAGAATGGAAATATTGAAAAGATCATGAGCCAAGCCGGATATAAAACGATTTTCGCCATTGCGACCCCTCCTGGCCGGTCAGCCATTGCGGTGATTCGGATTAGTGGTCCTTTGGCTGGCGATGCCCCAGCATTGTTTGGCGCGGCCTGTCCGATGGCTGGACAATTTTCGGTGGCACGGCTGGTTCTGGATCAACGGGTGATCGATCAGGTAATCCTGCTTTTTATGAAAGCGCCCTTTTCAAGCACTGGCGAGGATGTTTGTGAAATCCATTGTCATGGCAGCCGCGCGGTTATCGATGTGTTATTAGCGCGCCTTGGCACTGAGGAAGGTTTTGCAATGGCGCAGCCGGGCGAATTTACCCGCCGCGGCTTTATGAACGGGAAAATGGATCTCTCTGGTGTTGAAGGGCTTGCCGATCTGATCGAGGCTGAAACCACAACGCAATTGTATCAGGCTTGGGCGCAGATTGATGGCGCATTGCGCGCGCCAGTGATGGCATGGCGCGGTGAATTGGTGGGTATTGCTGCCCAGCTCGAAGCCTTGATTGATTTTGCTGATGAAGATCTGCCAGCGTCGGTCGAGAGCGCTTTGCGAACAAGCACTGGTGAGTTGCAGTCGACCTTGGCACGCCATCTTGATGATGGTGGGGCTGGAGAATTGGTGCGTGATGGGGTGACCATTGCCCTGATCGGGCCAGTAAATGCTGGAAAATCAACAATTTTAAATGCTTTGGCTGGACGTTCGGCGGCGATTGTTTCAGATGAGGCTGGCACAACGCGCGATATCATCCAGATCCGGCTTGATCTAGGCGGCGTCCCTGCCACGATCTTGGACACGGCTGGTATTCGCGATGAAAGCGGCAAAATCGAGGCTGAGGGCATTCGGCGATCGGTCGAGGCTGCCGGATTTGCCAATCTGGTTTTGGTGATCTTGGATGGCAGTGATCCAGCTTGGCCAGCGGCATGCAATAAGATTGACCAGCTAACTGGCCAGCCAAAATTCTATATTCTGAATAAGGCTGATCAAGGTTTGTCGGCGCCGAATGCCACGGCGTCTGGTGACATGATGTCGATATCGGCCAAAGACCCTGCTGATATCGAAACATTAATTGAAAGATTGGCGAAATTGCTGGTGCCGTTAAACCATGCTGATGCAAGTGTGATTATCACCCGTCAGCGCCACCGCCATGCCATGCAGGAAGCGCATGATGCTTTGGGTCGCGCATTGGGTCATGATTTCCAGCATGTGCCGGAAATGGCGGCTGAAGATTTCCGCGTTGCGGCAGTGGCGCTTGGCCGGATTACCGGCGAAATTGATGTTGAAGAACTTCTGGGAAGCATCTTTTCGGCCTTTTGTATTGGAAAATAGGCAAAAACGCGGCATAACAGCCTTCATGAACGGCAATTTTTTGAAAATGGGCAAAGCATGACAATCAATTTTGATGTCATTGTTGTTGGCGGCGGCCATGCAGGCTGTGAAGCAGCGGCGGCGGCGGCGCGGATGGGTGCGTCGGTTGCGCTGATCACCATGCGGGCTGACCGAATTGGCGAAATGTCATGCAATCCGGCGATTGGCGGGCTTGGCAAAGGCCATCTTGTTCGTGAGATTGATGCGCTTGATGGCATTATGGGTCGTGCCATTGATCGGGCGGGCATCCAGTTCAGAATGTTGAATAAATCACGCGGGCCAGCGGTTCATGGCCCTCGCGCTCAAGCCGATCGCAAGCTGTATCGCATGGCGATTCAAGAATTGCTGGCGGAAACGCCGAATATTCAGATTATCGAGGCGGCTGTTGGCGATATTGCGGTAACGGGGTCGGGTGATGATCGCAAAGCGACTGGCATCATAACCGAGGATGGCCGCGAATTTCACTGTGGTGCTGTCGTTTTGACCACTGGCACGTTTCTTGGCGGCCTGATCCATCTTGGCAGCGAGCGTACGCCAGCTGGCCGGGTTGGTGAAGCGCCGTCAAACCAATTAGCGGCACGGCTTGCCGCGCTTGAGCTGCCGCTTGGAAGGCTGAAAACCGGTACGCCAGCCCGTCTTGACGGCACAAGCATTGACTGGGCAAGCCTTGATATGCAGCCAGCCGATGATCCACCGATCCCCTTTTCGACTTTGACCGAGAAAATCACCGTTCCGCAAATCTCATGTGGCATTACGCGCACAATTGCTGAAACCCACCGAATTATTGCCGAATCGATCCATCTATCGGCGGTTTATAGTGGCCAGATTTCGGGAACTGGGCCGCGCTACTGCCCATCAATCGAGGATAAAATTCACCGCTTTGCTGATAAAAGCTCGCATCAGATTTTTCTAGAACCTGAAGGGCTTGATGATCCAACGGTTTATCCAAACGGGATTTCGACAAGCCTGCCGCGCGATGTGCAAAGCGCGATGATTGCGTCAATCCCCGGGCTGGAAACGGCGAAAATCCTGCAATTTGGCTATGCAATCGAATATGATTTTGTCGATCCGCGGGCATTGCGGCGCTCTTTGGCGTTAAAAGCGCTCCCGGGATTATATCTTGCTGGCCAGATCAATGGCACCACCGGCTATGAAGAAGCCGCGGCACAAGGGCTTATTGCTGGTATCAATGCGGCGTTGCGTGCGGCCAATGGTGCTGATTACACGCCGTTTGTTCTTGACCGCGCCGATGCCTATATCGGGGTGATGATTGACGATCTGATCACCAAGGGCGCGCCCGAACCTTACCGCATGTTTACTTCACGCGCCGAATACCGGCTATTGCTTCGGGCTGATAATGCTGATCAGCGTTTGACCGATCGCGGTTTGGCGATTGGCTGCGTTGGGTCGGTTCGCGAAACCGCATGGCGGGCAAAATCGGCTGATTTGCAGGCAGCACGATCAATGCTTGAGACAAGCAGTCAGCCTGCCAAGGCGGTTGCCGCCGCTGGCTTGCCATCGCCGCGTGATGGCGCGGCGCGCAGTGCGGCTGATCTATTGACGCTTGAATCAATTGGCATTGCCGAGATTTTGCCACTTTGGCCGGCGCTTGAGGCAATTTCGCCGCGTTTACATAGTCAGCTTGAGGCTGATTACCGCTATGCCGGCTATGTTGATCGCCAGCAGGCCGATATTGACGCGCTTCGCCGGGATGAGGCCGTGACAATTCCGGCGCAAATTGATTTTGCCGCTGTTGGCGGGCTATCCGCTGAATCAAAAGATATTTTGCGGCGGTTTCAGCCGGAAACGATTGGCCATGCCAACCGCCTTCCCGGTTTGACACCGGCGGCGGTCGTTGCTGTGCTTCGTCATATTAAGCGCCAGCAGAAACAGGCCAAAGTAAGAGCCGTATCGTGACCCCAGATCAGGTTGGCGAGCTGCTGAATGTTTCACGTGAAACAATTAAGAAATTTCAGGCTTATTTAACCTTGCTGGAAAAATGGCAACGCCGGATCAATCTTGTCTCCAACAGCACGCTTGCCGAAGCATGGCAGCGTCACATTCTGGATTCAGGGCAATTGGCTGCCCATTATCCACCTCAAACAAAGCACATTCTTGATGTTGGCAGTGGGGCTGGCTTTCCGGGGCTTGTTCTGGCCATTATGGGTGGTGTGACGGTTGATCTGGTCGAATCTGATCAACGCAAGGCGGTGTTTTTATCAACCGTTATCCGCGAACTCGGCCTGCCAGCCAAAGTTCATAATCAGCGTATCGAAACAATGCCCAATCTTCGCCCTGATGTGATTACCGCGCGTGCCCTAGCCTCTGTCCCTAAATTATTGAATTTAATTGAAACTCAGCTTCACCCTGACTGCGCCTGTTTGTTTTTGAAAGGCGCATCGGTCGAAGATGAATTGACCAATTTGCAATCTTATTCCACTATGGTCGCCACAACATATCCAAGCCTTTCCGGCGCAACTGGGGTTGTTTTAGAACTGAAAAACCCGCGCTAATTTGCGGCAAATGATAACCGGCTTTTTAAAGTCCCAAATGGACAAGGTTTGCTGAGATGACGTCTTCATTGCGGATTATTGCGATTGCCAACCAAAAAGGCGGTGTTGGAAAAACCACCACTTCGGTGAATCTGGCGACCGCTTTGGCGGCGTGCGGGCGGCGTGTTTTGCTTGTTGATTTTGACCCGCAAGGCAATGCCAGTACAGGCCTTGGCGTTGATGAAGATGATCGCGCGGCGAATAGCTATCGTCTTGTTACGGGTGAAGTGACGGCAAAAGCGGCGATTCAGCAAAGCAATGTTGCCGGTCTTGATATTATTGCGGCGGTGGTTGATTTGTCGGCCGCCGAAATTGAACTGACCACGATTGATCGGCGCGAATTCCGGTTGGCGGATGCGATTCAGCCCATTGCGGCTGGTTATGATTATATCATTATCGATTGTCCGCCCTCATTGGGCCTGTTAACGGTGAATGCGCTTTGCGCTGCTCACAGCGTTCTGGTGCCATTGCAATGCGAATTTTATGCGCTTGAAGGCCTGTCGCAATTGATGCGGACTATTGCATCGGTTCAGGGTGGATTAAACCGGCAATTGGCAATGCAGGGCATCGTTCTAACGATGTATGATGGCCGGAATAAATTGTCTGAACAGGTTGCAAATGATGTTCGCACCCATCTTGGCAATCTTGTCTATAATACTGTAATCCCTAGAAATGTGCGCGTATCTGAGGCGCCATCCTTTGGTCAGCCTGTCTTGATATATGATCTGAATTGTGCTGGGTCAAAGGCCTATATCGCGCTTGCCGCCGAATTGCTTGAGCAAGAAAAGGAAGCTGCTTAATGTCGTCAAAAATGCCGCCAGCTGCGTCATCACCGAAAAAAACTGCCTCGCGGGGGCTTGGCCGTGGCCTGTCATCGCTTCTTGGCGATAGCGGTATTGCAACAGCCACTGGCGCAACCGCAACCGCAGCATCATCTGATGCTGCTGGCGCGCCAGCGGCGACCGGGTTTCAGGATGTTCCGATTGAATGGATTAATGTTGGGCCGTGGCAGCCACGACGCCGGTTTGATAAGGCGGGTCTGGATGAACTTGCTTCGTCAATTCGGCAAAAAGGCATTGTCCAGCCGATTTTGCTGCGTCCAACCCCCGATAAGCCATCGCGTTATCAGCTTGTCGCAGGTGAA
>Ga0222719_10000033_pt1 | contig 137540 bp, 115 predicted proteins | sample C33_34DmetaG_FD_165039 | JGI IMG/M metagenome (GOLD analysis project Ga0222719, IMG submission 165039) | Estuarine water microbial communities from San Francisco Bay, California, United States - C33_34D | ecosystem: Environmental > Aquatic > Marine > Unclassified | place: USA: California... | reverse complement strand
ACATGGTATTGGTACTGGAGGTACCACTTTTAACTCTTTTAAACCCTTGATTATTGTATACTTAATCAGGGGTTTTTTTATGGACAAAATAAATTCTAAGTACTTTAAAATGAATCTCTTTCAAATATATTTAATGGGTAGTATCTATATTTTTTTGGGGATATTTCATTTTACTCACACGGACTTTTATAAACCCATGATGCCAAAATTTTTGCCAAAACATGTACTCCTTATATATATGAGTGGGCTTTTAGAAATTTTATTAGGTTTTGGCGTTCTTTTTCAATCAACAAGAAATAGTGCTTTGATTTCGATTATCTTAATGTTAGTCGTTTTTTTAGTAGTTCATATCAATATGCTTTTCCCTGGGAATCAGTTAGGAATACCGACTTGGATTTTATGGCTTCGTATTCCAATTCAATTCCTTTTGATGTATTGGACGTACATCAATATCGGTTAAATATTAATTATCCGTTCTCAAACGTATTTCCATTTAATAGTTGTTTTTCCAATACGATGTAATTCCATATAATTTGTTAAATTTATCTACTATATTTTTAAAATAATTTTGTCGAAAGACAACAAACGATTTAAATTAAAATTTATCATTAACTGCATCTACATTTTTTATAAAAAATACTCTGTCTATATTTTATTGTATTTAGCATTTTTAAACGTGTTGGTCTCTTGTAATTCTTTTGACACTGAATTTATTGAGATAGAGCCTATTGCAACTCATTTTAATGGAATGGAATTCATAAGCATGCAAGAATGTATGGCATGCCACCAAGATATAGTTGAATCCCACATGCAAACCTCTCATTACAATACGTCATTTAAAACGGAGGCAACCACTTTTGAAGAAATACTAAAAACCCACCCCAACGAAATTCGATTAGATGATGGTACTACCATCGTAATTCGTAATGAAGGAGATTTTATTTATCAAGATTTTTATTCTCGAGGAAATCAATCACCAGTTATTCAAAGTCCGATGGAAATAACAATTGGTTCAGGGTTTAGAGGGCAATCTTTTTTGTATTGGAAAGATGATGGTTTATTTCAAAATCAAGGCTCTATTATTGGTGCTATGGAGGGATGGATAAACAGTCCAGGCTACGCCTCTCAAATAAACAACACTAGAGCAGTAGTGCCCCGATGCATGGAATGCCACAGTAGCTATGCACCTTCTATTAAAGCAAACCTGAATAGATTTACTAATCAATACATCAAAGAAGATGTTTTGCTTGGAATAGATTGTCAAAGATGTCATGGCGAAGTAAAAGAACACGTGCTCTTTCATAAAAAAAATCCTGAAGTAAAAGTAGCGCAACACATTTTAAAGTACAGTGAATTAACACAAAAACAGCGCATCGATGCTTGTGCTTTGTGTCACTCTGGATTTCGTCAACCCGCATGGGACACAGAAGAAAGAAAGTTTGTTCCTAGCTTCTCTTACCAGGTTGGAAATGATCTAGATGATTTTTTGGTAAAAAGTAATGGAAACTCCTCCAAAAAACAAGATCCAGAAATTCATGCCAATCAAATAAAACTATTAATGGACTCTAAATGTTTTAAAATGTCAGATAATATGGATTGTGCGACCTGTCACGATCCGCATGCTCAAGAAAGAGGAGATTATCAAAATTTTAGTTTGAAATGCATCAGTTGTCATCAAACTCAAAATCATACTCAAAAAACATTGTCTTTAGCAGATGCTGATTTTGAGGATTGTACCAGTTGTCACATGCCATTTGTAGATAGCCAAGCAATGAAGGTTGATCTTGACCTCAAAGATCTTACTCCAATAAGTATTCGAAATCACTTTATTGGAATCTACCCGGAAAAGTAAATTACACTTTTTTATTTTCTATTAAAGGTGCTTTCAAACTCGAAGTATACATTATATACTCAACATAGGTTAACCGATTTATGTTATTTCAACGTTAAACAAACAGAGAAAATTGACGAGATTATTAATTTATTAACAAAAATTTAAGGTTTAAAATAAATTATTCACTATTATTGTGAGTTGTTTATCATTAAATGACATCATAAACTATTATTTAAACTATTAAAAAATGAAAAACATGTTATTCAAGCGATTTCTTTTTGTGGTGACTTTACTCCTCACAACTGGAATTTATGCACAAAACATTTCTGGTACTGTTACCAGTGATGATGGCCCATTACCTGGTGCCACTGTTTTGGTTCAAGGAACCAATGATTTTGCTACAACTGATTTTGATGGTAACTTTACTATTGAAGCTGCTCAGGGTGCTATCCTTGAGGTTTCGTTTGTAGGGTACACTACTCAACAGGTTCCTGTAGACGGTGATCAAATTACAATTACGCTTGCTTTAGGCAATCTTCTTGAAGAAGTAATTGTAACCACAGGTTACGGAACACAATCCAAAAGAGACATTACAGGAGCTGTATCTACTATTGATGCAGAAGAATTAACTTCTGTACCTGCCACTACTTTTGCACAACAAATGCAAGGTAGAGCTTCAGGGATCTCTGTTGTAAGTGATGCAACTCCTGGAGGGGAAGCTACTGTGCGTATTCGTGGTTTTGGTACTACAGGGAATAACAATCCGCTTTACGTCATTGACGGAGTCCCTACAGAATCTCAAGGAAACTTAAACCCACAGGACATTGAGTCTTTTCAAATCTTGAAAGACGCCTCAGCAGCTTCGATCTACGGATCTCGTGCAGCGAATGGGGTAATTATCATTACCACTAAAAGAGGTAAAGTAGGTGAAGGAAAAATTAGCTACAGCTCTTTCTTCGGATGGCAAACTGCTGCTAACGATGTGGACGCTCTTGATGCAAGAGGTTTAGGAGAATACCTTTATTTAGCAGATTACTATGCAGGAAAAACTCCTTCGCATGGTCAGTATGGCTTTAGTGGAACTCCTGAAAACCCTCAGATTTCTATTCCTAACTATGTATTCCCTAGTGGAGCAGCATCCGTTGATGAAAGCTTATACTCTTTAACAGAGTCTAATATTTATGCGATCACAAAATCTGCCGATACAAACTGGTGGGAATTATTGACACAGGCGAATGCGCCAATGAGTCAGCATTCTATAGATGCAAGTGGGGCTACAGAAACTTCTCAGTATGCATTCAACGCAACTTTCTTTAGTCAAGATGCGGTTATAAAGTACCAAGGGTATAAAAGAGCGACGATCCGTTTAAACTCTTCTACAAAAACATTAGGAGATCGTTTGGAAGTTGGAGAAAACTTTACACTTTCTTTAGATAACAGATTTGGTGGATACGGAAATGACGGTGAGCAAAATGCTGTATCTGGAGCTTATAAGCACCATCCTTTATTACCAAACTACGATATCGCAGGAAACTTTGCAGGAAGTAGAGGTTTGAACTTAGGGAATAACTATAACCCTTATGCAAGCCAATTCAGAAATCAAGATGACCGTACACGAAGAAGTAGAGCCTTTGGAAATGTATATGCACAGCTTACTATAGCAGAAGATTTTAAATTCAAATCTAGCTTTGGTGTTAACTTAACTACAAATCAAGTAAAAGATATCGGAAGACCTCAGCCAGAATATGTTGAAGGAAACTTTATCAATAGCCAAAGAAGTGCAACTTCTTGGGATTATGAATGGACTTGGACCAACACCCTTTCTTGGGCAAAAGTACTCAACGATGTTCATGATGTTAGTGCTTATGTAGGAGTAGAAGCGATTGAAGGATTTGGAGAATATTTTGGCGCATCTAGACAAAGATTCCCATTCCAATCGACGAATATTATCTCATACCTAGATTTAGGAAACCAAGGTACAGCAGGTAACTACGGTAACATTTCTAAAGACTTTTCATTATGGTCTCAGTTTGTTCAAGCAAACTACCAGTATGATGGAAAATACTTAGCACAGGTTACAGTACGTAATGATGCCTCTTCAAGGTTTAAATCAGCAACGAACAGTGCATTTTTCCCTGCATTTAGTTTAGGATGGAGAATGTCTGAAGAAAACTTTATGTCTGGAATCAGCTTTATCGATGATTTAAAATTCAGATACGGTTGGGGTAAAACAGGAAACCAGTCTATTGGAGACTACAATGCTTATACGCAGTTTAGATCTTCTTCTTATAACTCTGGTTACCCAATCGACGGAAGCAGTTCTTCTGCAACTCTAGGATATGATCCTTCTCAATTTGGAAATCCAAATGCGAAGTGGGAGGCTACTGTATCTAACAACTTCGGTTTTGATGCAACTTTATTCGACAGAGCGATCTCAGTAGAATTTGACCTTTGGAACAGAACAACTTCTGACTTACTCTTGACAGTACCTGTAGTATATTCTGCTGGAGATGCTGGAGCACCTGCTGTAAATGTTGGTGAGATGTACAACGAAGGAATTGATTTTGCGATGGATTGGACAAAAGATGTAGGTGAGTTACAAATAACACTTGGAGGTAACATTTCTTCTTACCGTAACGAGGTTAAAAAACTTGATGAGTTTGACACACCTATTTTTGGATCAAACAGAAGGGTTCCTGCACTGACAAGAACTGCTGTAGGAGATCCAATCTCTTCTATCTATGGATTCGAAGTTCTTGGGATCTTCCAATCTCAAGCAGAAGCTGATGCTTGGGCTCCTTATGGTAGCACAGGGTACAATGCTCCTGGTAAATTCAAGTATGCTGACATAAACGGTGACGGAGAAATTAACGATGATGACAGAACAATCATTGGTAATCCTCACCCTGATTTTGTATACGGAATCAACTTGAATCTAGCGTACAGAAACTTCAACCTAAACATCTTCGGAAACGGAGTTCAAGGGAACGATGTATATAACTACGTAAGATACTTTGCTGACTTTAACACCTTCCAAGGAAACCGTTCAACTCGAGCGTTGACAGAAGCATGGCAACCTAGCAATCCATCGGCTCCAAGAGCACAGTGGACTGCTGCGAATCCAAATGCGACTTCTCCTATTATGGATGCAAATGATCAGATCAGTAGTAGAACTTCTTCTTATTTAATTGAAGACGCTTCTTACTTCAGATTACGAAACATCCAATTGACTTATAGCTTTGATGATGCTATCAACACTGCTTTAGGAATTAGTGGAGGTCAGATTTACTTACAAGGACAGAACTTGTTCACGATCACAAACTATTCTGGTTTGAATCCTGAGATACAAACTGGTAATGATATTCAATTAGGATATGACGGAGGATTTATGCCTGTGTCTAAAACACTTATCGTTGGATTGAACATATCCTTATTTTAATTTATAAACTGTAAAAAACATGAAAAATCTAAAAACGTTATTTGTAGCTTCATTTGCAATCTTTGCATTTACTGTTGCATGTGATGATGAGTTTTTGACGAAAGAGCCACAAGCGTCTCTTTCAGGACCTGCATTAGCTAATGCAGATGGAGTAGAAGGAAAATTGATTTCTGCATACAGTACCCTTAGTGGATACGGTATGGATGGTGGAGGTACTTGGTACTACTCTACTTGGGCTTGGATCTTTGGATCGATCTCTTCAGATGATGCGCTTAAAGGAACGGATGCTGGGGATCAACCAGAACACTCGTTTATTGAGACCTATGACTTTAACACTTTTAACGTACACAACCGCGATAAGTGGCGCTCAGGTTACTGGGGGGCAGCTCGTGCGAATGATGTTATTTTAAGTGCTGAAGAAGCAGAGGATTTAACTGCAACAAGAAAAGCAGAAATTATTGCAGAGGCTAAATTCATTAGAGGATGGCAACACTTTGAAATGCAGAAGATGTATCGTACACCTAAGTATGTAGGTAGTGAAAACTTCAGCCTTGATAATTTGGATGCTTCTAAAGTTCCAAACACTGGAAAGATTTGGTCTCAAATTGAGCAAGACTTTTCTGATGCTGCTTCGGCATTACCTGCTACGCAAGGTCAAATTGGTAGAGCGACAAGTTGGGCTGCAAAAGCGTACTTGGCGAAAGCTAAAATTTACCAATCTGATTGGGCTGGTGCGGAACCTATCTTGATGGATATCATCAATAACGGTCCTTTTGAACTAGTTGAAAAGTTTGAAGACAACTATTTGGTTGCTACAAGAAATAACAAAGAATCTATATTTGAGGTTCAATATGCGGTTTCTAGTGCTGATGCCAATGCTTCAAATGCAGAAATCGGATTAGCACACCCTTACATTGCTCCTTGGGGATGTTGTGGGTTCTTGCAAGCGCCTCAGGATTTAGTTGACTTTTTCCAAACTGATGCCAATGGGTTACCACTCCTTGACGAATCTTGGAAAACCAACCATATCACTAATCCAACAGGAGACAATATCGGTCAGCCTATCGGAGATCCTTCAGTAGATCCACGTTTAGACCACACAGTAGGTCGTCCAGGTATTTTATACAAAAACCACCACATCATGCAGGTAGATTACATTCGTGACCTTACTTATGCAGGACCATACTTTTCTAAGAAGCACGTTGCTGAGCCAGAAGGATTTGGTGTAGGTGGATGGGGTAACCTTTCTGCTAATAACCTTAGAATCATGAGGTTAGGTCATGTTATCCTATGGGCAGCTGAGGCTAAAGTAGAATTAGGGAAACTTGAAGAAGCAAGAGCACTTGTAAACAGATTGAGAGCAAGAGCTGCAAATCCTGATGGATTTGTGCCTGGTGCAACACAAGGTGCTACGCGTCCGGAATACACTTTAACGGGTAGTCCAGGAGCAAACTACAATGTAGGTGAATATACTGCTGCATGGACAAGCCAAGCAACTGCAAGAACAGCGGTTCGTTATGAAACTCGTTTGGAAACTGCAATGGAAGGTAACAGATTCTTTGACTTACAGAGATGGGGTATTCAGAGTGAAGTGTTAAATGACTATTTAGCAAGAGAATCTAAATACAGAATTTATCTTCAAGGAAAGAAATTTACCTCTCCTAAAAATGAATTTTATCCAATTCCAACTTATGCAATTGATAGATCATTCTTAGAAGGTGAACCAACTTTGACTCAGGATCCTAATTACTAGGTCTTAAGACTTGTAAAGTTAAAAGCCGTGGAGTATATTTACTCCGCGGCTTTTTTTTTAAACCCCTATCATATGTATTCTCAAAAAAAATATTTTTTAATAGTACTCTTTTTGATCGGATTAACTTCTTGCTCTGAAAAAAAAGAACCAATGTTTAAGCTACTAGATGTATCGAAAACAAAAATAGATTTTGAAAATACAATTACTGAAACCGATGATTTTAATATTCTTACAAACGAATATATTTTCAATGGAGGGGGAATAGCAATCTCAGATTTTAATAAAGATGGATTGCCAGACATTTTCTTTACTGGGAATATGGTTTCCAACCGCTTGTATTTAAACCAAGGAAAATTAAAGTTTAAAGATGTTACTGCCCAAGCTAATTTAAAAACGAATGATTTTTGGACTACTGGAGTTGCTGTAGCAGACATCAATGAAGATGGGCTCATGGACATATACGTTTGTGGTGCAATGAATGAAATAAATAGAACAAATAAGCTTTTTGTAAGTCAAGGACTGGATGAAACTGGTGTGCCAATTTTTGAAGAACAAGCAATAAAGTACGGAGTTGATGATGATAGAAACAGTATGGGAGCTGCATTTTTAGATTATGATCACGATGGGGATTTAGACCTTTATGTTTTAAATAATGAACAAAACGAAACAATCCCAACAAACTACAGAAAAAAAATAATAGACGGAACTGCAAGTAGCAACGACAGATTGTATCAAAATCAAGGGAATGGTCAATTTATAGACGTTACTATTCAAGCTGGAATTAAAATAGAAGGATATGGACTTAGTGTAACCCCTCTAGATGTAAATAAAGACAGCTATACAGATCTATATATAACAAATGACTACCTGACAAATGATTTACTCTATATAAATCAAAAAGACGGAACCTTTAAAAATCAAATTGACGAAAAAATATTGCATCAAAGTAAATTTTCAATGGGATCTGATGCAGCAGATTTTGATAATGACGGTTATACCGACATCGTGACTCTAGATATGCTTGGAGAATCTCATCAAAGAAGGAAAACAACCATTGCAAAAAGTTCGTTTTTTCAAAATATCCTTAATAAAAAGTGGGGGTATCAAGATCAGCATATGCGTAACATGCTTTTCAAAAATAATGGAACTGAATTGCCTTTTTCAGAAATTGGACAATTTGCTGGAATTTATCAAACCGATTGGAGTTGGGCACCACTTTTTTTTGATGTCGATTATGACGGTGATAGAGACTTATTGATAACCAACGGATTTCCAAGAGATATCACGGATATGGATTTTGCTAACTATAAATTAGACGCAGGTCCTTTTACACCAATCCCTAAGTTATTGGATGCCATACCGATTGTTAAAATACCCAATTATGCATTTAAAAATAATGGTAATCAATCCTTTGAGGATAATACTTCAGATTGGGGATTGAAAATTCCCTCTTTCTCAAATGGTGCAGTTCTGAGTGACTTGGATCTTGATGGAGATCTAGACTATGTGGTAAATAATATAAATGATAAAGCTTTTGTATTTGAAAATACCCTTTTAGCAAACGAACAAAAACCCAATTACCTTCAAATAGAATTAAAAGGCTCAAAACAAAATCCAAATGCGCTTGGGGCAAAAGTTGTTTTACGTATGGAAGAAGGTCAAATTCAATTTCAAGAACAACAACTCTCCAGGGGATATATGTCTTCAGTAGATCCAATTCTTTACTTTGGACTTGGCACTAAAAGTCAAGCATCTGTGATTGAAATCATGTGGCCTGACGGTAACTATTCCGAAATCAAAAATCCGGAATTAAATAAAAGACATGTTTTTCATCAAAAGGATGCCAAAAATCCAGAAAAATTAGCTTTCCCATTAGTCAATAAAATAGTGAAGAAAACCTATGAACAAGTAGCTTCCAAATACGGCATAGACTATCTGCATCAGGAAAAAAATGTGCAGGATTTTTTTAATCAAAGGCTGATCCCACATAAACTGTCTCAAAATGGACCATGTTTAGCGGTTGGTGATCTTAACGGTGATTATAAAGAGGACTTTATTATTGGCAGTTCCTCAGATTTTTCCCCTGTAATCTACTTTCAGACAACACAGAATTCTTTCAAAGCACAAGATCTTTTTACGTCAGCAAGTGATAAGGCTTACGAAATAGAAAGCATTGCCTTGTTTGATGCTGATCAAGATGGTGATCTAGATTTGTATCTAGTATCAGGAGGGAATATGGAAGATTCAGGAAGAGCAAAGCATGAAGATCGTCTTCTCCTAAATAATGGGAAAGGAAACTTTAAAATATCAAAGGGAAATCTCCCAGTAATCTATTCCAATGGAGCCGTAGTCAGACCATTTGATTATGATCTTGACGGTGATATGGATTTATTTATAGGTGGGAAAAACAAACCAAATGCATTTCCTCTCGCAGATGAAAGTTTTTTACTGGAGAATACATCTGGAAAATTTAAATCTGTTGGCCCTAAAGTCTTTCCCTTGATAGAATCTCTAGGAATGGTAAACGATGCACAATGGGGAGACATCAATCAAGACGGCAGAGCAGATTTAGTTATTGTTGGTGAATATACTGGAGTACAAGTTTTCTTAAATCTACCGGAGGGTTTTATTGCTCAAAAATCAGTATTATCAGAAACTACTGGCCTTTGGAGAACAGTGCAACTTTTAGATTTAGATGACGATGGCGACCAAGATATACTCTTGGGAAATCTTGGAAAGAACAATATGCTTTCAATCAGTGAGAATACGCCTTTGCTAATTTCAACTCAAGATATAGATGGCAATGGCAAAGTAGATCCCTTAATGTTCTGTAGCCAAAAAGACAATAACGGAAACTGGGATATGTACCCAACTCAGTTTTGGGATAACCTGACCCAGCAGAGTCCCGTATTTAGACAGGAATTTAATTCTTACAGTGCTTTTTCAAACGCAAATTTAAGCTACTATAAAGAACAAAATATAATAGATGAAGATTCACTCCTTTCTGCAAAATTTGATGAATCTATGTGGGCTGAAAACATGGGAGAAGGGAAGTTTAGATTCTCAAATCTACCTGAAGAAATGCAATGGGGTCCTATAAATGATTTTCTTAGTGCAGAAATAGAAGGTGAAAAAGTGGTCTTTGTAGTTGGTAATGATTTAGGAGGCCCACCATTTGAGGGTGATTCTGATGCCTTCCAAGGAGGAATCATGAATTTAGACCAATCAATCAAATTTAATAATGCACAGGAAACTGGATTTTATGCTTTTGGTGATGCAAGAGATTTGGAACTTATTACACTCCAAAATGGGAAAAAACTTATTTTAGTCTCGCAAAACCAAGGTAGTCTTTTAGTCTTCGAAAAATTGCTTCGGAATAAATAACCTCATAGCATACAATTCCTTAAAAATGAACGTGTCCTGAGTCTTGTGTATCTTATGTTACCATCAGATTTATGATAGGTGATAAATTTGTATTCTAAAATAGAATAAAATGTTTCTAAGTAATTTATTTCAATCTAGATCTGATAACAATAAAATAAGTGTATTGCCATCTTCTGAGTTCAAGAAAGCTATTCAAAAAAAGCCAATACAACTAATAGATGTTCGAACACCTCATGAATTTGCCGCCGGAAATATTAAAGGAGCTAAAAACATGGATTTATTTAACAGTAAAGCTTTTGAACAAGGTGCATCTAAACTTAATAAAGAAATTCCTGTTTATTTGTATTGTCAGTCTGGAAACCGAAGTAAAAGTGCCTCAAGCCTTCTAATAAAAATGGGCTTTAGTCAGATATATGATTTAAAAGGAGGGTATTCCAATTGGTCTTTTTAAACTTCTTACTATGAGTACATTTCAACAAATCATTCAAGATCCCAAACCGGTATTGATCGATTTTTATGCAACATGGTGTGGTCCCTGTAAAATGATGCCTCCAATTTTAACACAACTAAAAGAAAAGATGGGAGAAAATCTTCGGATCATCAAAATAGATGTAGATAAAAATCCTGAAGTAGCATCCAAATACCAAATTCGAGGGGTTCCTACATTGATGCTGATGCGAGAAAGCAAAGTGCTTTGGAAGCAATCTGGTGTTCAAGAGGTTAATGTATTAAAACAAACTATAGAACAACACTTAGAGATATAGTGTTTTTATTCTTTAGGATTCAGATTGAGCAAAGAGGGAGGTTCATCCTTCGATTCGGGTCCCAATTCTAATTGTTCTACATTTTTTAATTTAGACTGCATAATACGTGTTCGGGTCCCAACCAGGTTTTCAATCTCATTATTAGCTTCATTAATTTTTTTCTGAGCTTTTTCAAGTACACCCCCGAAAGTATTAAACTCTTTCTTTACAGAAGCTAGAACATTCCATACCTCACTACTACGCTTTTGAATAGCAAGTGTTTTAAAGCCCATTTGGAGGCTGTTAAGCATCGCTGCTAAAGTCGTAGGCCCTGTTACTACAATTTTATATTCTCTTTGAAGAAACGCAATCATATCCGGCTGACGAACAACTTCTGCAAACAGTCCCTCTACAGGTAAAAACATTATACCAAAATCTGTAGTATTTGGAGGGTCAATATATTTTGAGGAAATGTCCTTCGCAAATTTTTTGACGGATTGAAGCAAAGCCTTTAAAGAAACCTCAACAGCGACTGAGTCTCCAGCATCATAAGCAGACTGCAAACGAAGATAATCTTCTTGTGGAAATTTTGCATCAATGGGCAGGTATACTGCTTTTTCATCCAGTCCCTTGCCAGGAAGTTTTACTGCATATTCTACCATTGCATCTGACCCTTTTTTGGTTTTCACATTGGTCTCATATTGTTCAGGAGCCATGATCTCTTCTAGAATATTTCCAAGCTGAATTTCTCCCAATACTCCTCGGGTTTTAACATTCATCAACACTTTTTTCAAGTCCCCAACTCCAGAGGCAATAGTTTGCATTTCTCCCAAACCCTTTTGTACGACAAGAAGCTGTTTGGTAACCATTTCAAATGATTTGCCAAGACGTTCTTCAAGTGTTTTATGAAGTTTTTCGTCTACCGTTTCCCGCATTCGCTCCAAACGTAATTCGGTAGTTTTGATCATTTCATCCTGCTTGGATTTCATTTGATCAAACTTTTCCTTCTGAAGCTTATTAAAGCTCTCAACATTTTTAGAAAAGGCCTCTTCAAAATCTTTTAGGGTATTTCGGAGCTCTTCCCGATCATCTTTGGCTTTTTTGGAAAGAGTTTCATTGAGTCGCTCTATGGCTTGTATTAACTCAGTTCTATTTTCTTTTAAATTTTTAGAAAGCTCTTCTCTGTTAAGGACAAATTCATTTTGAATTAGTGTTTTAAAAATATTTTCTATGGAAGAAAAATTATCCGTACTTTTTTTAAAAAACTGGAGGCTAAGCAAGAGGAGTGTAATGAAAGAAAAGGCAATTAAAAGGTATTCCATAGGCTTATTTTCTGATTCTAAAATTAAGCATTCTCAGGAAAACTTTCTTTGGATTAAAATTATTCTTTTGGAAGGATTATAGTAAGCTGTGTTTTACAAGATAACTAGTTAACTAAGATTTAACTTTGAACTTTTTTGTCCATTTAATAAGGGTAGGCGAACTCGTTGCCCATAAAACAAAGCCACTCAATACTGTGAATACCCCAAACAGTGAAAAAACTCTGAGGAGTAAATTATTAAAATCGTCTCTCCCCTGATAATCCATGGTATGGCTCATCCATAAAAAATCAAACCAACGCCAACTTTGGTGGCGAACCTTATGGAACATTCCGCTTCTCGCATCTATATAGGCTACTAATAAATCAGGATGATCGTAATGAATTGCATAAGCAGGCAAGGAGCCTCCTCTATACTCGTGATGTGAATCAGTTTCTTGAATGAGTTCAATTTTCTTCACTTTTAGACCATCAATCAAATACTTTTGGGCTACTCTAATAGCTTCAGAATCTGAAATCTGTTCCTTTATAGCTCCAGTCCGAGCATGGTACAACCGACTCTTGTTTATCCAATAATATGGTTGTAAATCCAGGGACACCAGCTGAATTGTTTCAATGGACTGTGGAATACTGTCTAGAGGAAGAAGATTCTGAAAACTTTCAGCTTTCCTGTTTGGATTTAGAAATAAATCTCCGTGAATTTCATCAATATCCGTCCAACTAAAATATAATCCAGAAATAGTCCATGCTAAAAATTGAATTCCGATGAGCAATCCTAAATAACGATGTGTTTTTCGAATTCGAAAGGCTATTTTTCTGTCAATCATAAAAAAAGAATCTGCCTTGTGCTATTCACTATGTTCGTTTAAACTTTAACTTTTTTTCTATGGCAATGATCATTTCATTAGCAATATCTTTCCCTGTTGCAGTTTCAATCCCTTCAAGTCCTGGAGAAGAATTTACTTCTAATAAGAGCGGTCCTTTGTTGGAACGAATAATATCTACTCCCGCTACTGCAAGATTTAAGATTTTGGCAGCCTTAACTGCTAGTCTTTTTTCTTCGAGTGAAATTTTTACTTTTTTGGCAGTGCCTCCCATGTGAATATTGGAACGGAACTCCCCTTTTGGTGCTGTCCGCTCTATGGATGCTACCACCTTCCCGTTGACAACGAAACAACGTAAATCTTTTCCTGCTGCCTCTTTTATAAATTCCTGTACAAGTATGTTTGCTTGAAGACTTTTAAAGGCGTTGATTACACTTTCTGCGGCCTTATCTGTTTCTGCAGAAACCACTCCTTTCCCTTGAGCACTTTGCAACAATTTAATCACTAAAGGTGACCCTCCTACCATACTGATCAAATCTTTTGTATCTAGAGGTGATTTAGCGAATCCAGTAATTGGAATTTGAATATCATTGCCCGAAAAAAGTTGACTTGAATAAAGCTTGTCCCTTGATTGTGTTATGGCGGTATCAGAGTTTAAACAATACGTTCCAATCGAGTTAAATTGTCGGAGAAGTGCACAGCCGTAAAATGTCATACTGGGTCTAATTCTTGGAATAATGGCGTCCAAATCCTGAATAATACTTCCTCCTCGATAGCGCACCTCCGGGGTGACTGTATCTAAACGCATATAACATTGTTGTATGTTATAAAAATACATTTCATGACCCCTTGCCTTTCCTGCCTCTATCAAACGTTTGTTGCTATACAATGACTTGTCTGTAGCGAGTAACCCAATACTTAATCCTGACTTTTCATGAAGTAAATGACTATAACACTTATCGATATCTTCTTGTGAAACAGAACCGGATAAAAATCGTTTTGAAGGGTCTACCAAAAAACGATTTTCCATTGCTTCTCTTCCCAAGAGCATTCTAAAATCCATCCCATCTCGGTTTGCAAGAGTGAGTTCCATTTCAAAAGAATCCTCTCCGATAGTCACAAATTCTCTAATAACATAGCGTTTGTCTGTAATTCCAGAAGAACTTTTCACAATTCTAACATCGATAACTTTAGATTCACATCGCAAAACTATGCTGAGGTTGTCTTGAATGGGATTGACATCAAAAGAAACCCAAAGGTCCTTCCCTTTTTTAAATCGTTTGATATTAGTAGACTGAATAGAGGATGTCTTTGCTCCTGAATCTATTCTTGCTTTAATTAAAGGAATATTTATAGATTTAAAAGAACACCATTCTTGATTACCAATTAATTTTTTATCAGTTTCCATAAGTGGTTTTATGCTACGAGAATACGAAAACTTTTTATTAAAAATTGTTACTATTCCCATTTTTTCGCATTACTAAGAAATTGCTTACTTATATTTGATGATTAATTTGGGTTTTTATGAAAAAAACGGACTTTTTAAAAGTTTTTATTCTTACAATCTTTAGCTTTCAACTAAGTCTTAGCCAGAATGAATACCAACCCAAAAAACTTAATAATTCTGAGATTATAATTGATGGAAAACTTTCCCCAAATGAATGGGAAAATGCTACTCCAATAGAATTAAACTTTGAAATAAATCCAGGGAATAATAGTCCTTCAAAGAAGAAAACTACCGCCTACATTACGTATACAGCAACTGATTTATATATTGGCTTTCATGCCTTTGATGATCCCACCAATGTAAGGGCTTCAGTACGTTCCAGAGATGATTTTGCCATGTACCGTCAGGATGATATCGTAACCGTTCGCTTTGATACCTATGCCGATGGTCGTAACAACTATATTCTTGTATCAAATCCTTTCGGAAGCCAATTTGACGTTCGAGCAATTAATGCCTTAACCGACGACCAACGATATGACGGTAGCTTTAATATGGATTTTGAAACTGCTGGCTCAATTGTTTCAGATGGCTTTCAGGTTGAATACAAAATCCCTTTTTCTTCACTGCCTTTTCCCAATGGAGAAGACCAAAAATGGCATTTTAGTTTAGCAAGAAAATATTTTAATGAAAAAAATGTAGAAATTGAAGTACAGAACCAAACCTTTGATCGAAATAATCCATGTCAAGTTTGTCAGACAAGTGAAGTTCTTATTTTAAACGACATAACAATTGAAAAACGAATCGAACTCTTACCCTATGTTTCAGGGAATCTAAGCGGTAAAAGACCTTCAATAAATACACCCGTTAATTACGATAAATTTAAACCCAATCTTGGACTCGGTTTAAACCTGGATCTAAGTAAAAATAGTGGTCTTGAAATTACCATTAATCCTGATTTTTCTCAAGTAGAAGCTGACGTAACACAAATAGATGTGAATTCCTCTTTTGCATTAGAATATCCTGAAAGGAGACCTTTTTTTAATAGAGGAACAGATATTGTAAATTTTACTGATGGTGCATTTTATTCCCGATCAATAAATAACCCCTTGGTCTCTTCTAAGTTATTAAGTCAAGCTAAAAAATCTAGACTTTATTTTTTAACTGCATTGGATCAAAACTCCCCTTATCAAATTGCAGGAGAAGACCGTTCTTATATAGGACAAGGAGGAGAATCCTTTGTTAATGTATTGAGGTATCAACGATTGGTAAATAAAAATACGCGATTGGGATTAGTCACCACAAATCGTTACTACAAAGAAGGAGGCTATGGAAACTTATTCGGAACAGACGGTTGGTTTTTAATCTCAAAAAACTGGAGGTTAACCTACGAACTACTTGCTAACTTCAATCAAGAGCCTGAAGCTAATTGGATAGATAGTCAGGATGCTATTTTAGGAAGATCTGTAGCTCTAAACAAAGAAAAGTTTGGTGGTAGTGCTTTCTATTTTCAATTATATCGAAATACGGAACATTGGAAATCCTATATATACTACCGAAACATTACCCCGGAATACCAAGCAAATGTTGGATTTGTGGTAAAAAATAATCGCCGTTGGGGAACATTTTTTCACGAATATCAGAATTTTATTAATAAAAAAGGATTGCAATTTTTCAGTATTGGCACCAAAGCTGATTTAAATTATACTTTTCAGAATTATTTAAAAGCAATTAGTTTAGATGGAATCTTTAGTGTAAAAACCTTTTTGAACACTACTATTGAGTATACTTATGATTGGGATGTTTTTAAAAATTATCTCGGTCGTGATTATCGTAATCTTGGGAAAAGCGAATTGAATATTCAGAGTAATCCTAGCGAATCCTTTTCGCTTATGATTCGATCTACGTTTGGTAAAGATTTAGCCTACAATGAGGAAAATCCTGACGTAGGTCGAGAATTTACTTTTTTTATTATGCCCAGCTTTCAATTGGGAAATAAAATCAATCTATCTCCTTCAATTCGGTACGCTAAATTGGTAGATTTAAATACCCAAGAAGAATATTTCAAAGGGGCTATTTCACGATTTTCTGCACGTTATCAGTTTAATAATTTTTTCAGTATTCGTATCGTTTCTGAGTACAACTCTTTTGCAGATCGCTTTTTTATCCAACCTCTAATGCAATGGAATCCAAACCCCGCCACTGTATTTTATATAGGGGGAAATCAAAATTCTATTTCAGACTACAACGATGAGTTTTACTCACCTTTTAGAGTGGATCAAACTCAAATTTTCTTGAAATTTCAATACTTAATTGGTCTCTAATTATCTTTTCCTAAATCAAATTTCAAAATTGGAGCTTCGGAACTACGATAGTTTGATTCAAATGAGTTAAACGCTTCATTAATGATTTGGTACAATTCCTTTTCTTGTATTTCCCATTGGGCTAAAAGATCTAGAGATCGCGTTTTAGCTCCTTGAGTTACAATTGGGTCTTCAGCGTCTACGAAATCCTTTAAATACATCAATTCTGCATTCAGTTTATTGTTGAAATTTATCACATCCTGAAAGGTTTTCTGATCTGGTTGAATCAAATTAAGCTCCCATTCCTTCAATTGTTTTTGAATAGCAAGTGCTTGATCATAGAGAGTATCAAAAGTTTCATTGTCCTCTAATAATCGGGTGTAATGATCCAGTTGTTCTTGTACAGTTCTCATCTGAGAAACTGCATGATGGATATTTTTTATTGCTCCTTCAATGTTTAGCAATAGCGTTTGTTGTTCTTCAAAGTCTGATTCACTGTATTCTAAATTGGGATTGGGTAAAACTTGAATTGTTACCTCCTTACTCTCAGTACCATAACTTAAACGAGCTTTAAAATTACCCGGTGCTACTCTACTCCCAGAATACGAACCATAAACAAATACATTATCAACACTTGGGAGCATAGATCTTCTAAAATCCCAGTAAACCCGATTGTATCCTTCCTTGTGAGGAAGAGTTTGATCAAGTGAGGGGCCTCCTGGCCAAGATTTAAAGTCAGTATCCTTTTTTGAAGAATAGGTTCTAATAATTTTATCATTTTGCAAAATGGATAATTGTACCTCTAAGGAATCGTGAATTTTAGGCAGATAATAATCTAGATAAACTCCACTCATTGGATTTGTTCCTTGAGATGAATTTTTTGGGGTCTTTCCAGATGTCAATCTATAACTTGGTTTTGGTGTTGCCAAATGTATTTCTTCACCTTTTGGACGCTGCTGCAAAGAGCTCAAATCGTCCAATATCCAAAAAGATCGTCCAGCAGTAGCAGCAATTAGATCGTTGTCTTGAATAAATAAATCATTGATTGGAACAACAGGTAAGTTACTTTGAAACGCTTCCCAAAATAAACCGTCGTTATACGAAACATAAAACCCTGTTTCTGTTCCTGCATATAATAAACCTGAAACTTTTGGATCTGCTCGAACCACTCTCGCAAAATTATGTGCTCCTTCAATTCCTTCGGTAATTAACTCCCAATGAGCTCCAAAATCCTCAGTTTTATAGATGTAGGGTGTTAAATCCATAAACTTATATCGCATCAATACAGCATAAGCTTTAGAAGGATTATGAGGAGAAACTTCTATGGCATTAAAAATTCCTTCTTTACTGTCTTTAGGGGTCACATTCATCCACGTTTTCCCTCCATCTCGTGTCAGATGAAGTAATCCATCATCACTTCCTGCCCAGAGAACATTTGGATCATGAGGAGAAGTCATCAAGCTCATGAGTGTGTTGTAGTTTTCTCCTCCAGCGGCTTCATTTGTAAAAGGAATTCCACCAGCCACTTGTTGCTCTTTGTTATTTCTTGTTAAATCAGGACTGATCACTTCCCAATCAATTCCTCCATTTTGCGTCTTAAAAACAACATTTCCAGCATGATAAATCGTTTTGGGATCAGAAGGTGCACTGATGATGGGTGCGTTCCAATTAAACCGATATTTAAAAGATTCTGGCGCATTTCCTAAAGCTAATTCTGGGTATTCTTTTATCTCTTTAGAAGTCTGTGTAGCTCGATGCCAACGCTCAATAATTCCTTGATAACACCCTCCAAAAACCATTTGAGGATTATTGCGATCAAAAGCTAAAAAAGCACTTTCACATCCTGATACCGAATACCAATCTTTCCAATCGATTCCACTGTCTTGATCTCTACTTTTAATCCCTATAGCAGAATTATCTTGTTGCCCACCGTATACATGGTAGGGTACTTGAGCATCTGCAATAACTCTATAAAACTGAGCTGTAGGTTGATTTTGTTGAGTACTCCAACTTTTTCCACCGTTAGAAGAAACATTGGCTCCCCCATCGTTAGAGTTGATCATGATTTTATTGTTTTCTGGATGAATCCAAAGATGGTGATTGTCTCCGTGAGGTGTGGGTAGGGGTTGGAATGTTTTTCCACGATCAATAGATTTTAAAACTGGAGCATTCAATACATATACTACATTTTCATCTTGTGGATCAGTAAACACCTCCATATAATACCAAGACCTTGCCACAGCGATACGGTTTTTATTGACCTGCTTCCATGAAGTTCCTCCGTCCTCGGAGCGATAAACTCCCGCAGCTTCTCCTTCTGCTTCAATATTAGCAAAGACCAAATTGGAATTCGCTCTTGAAACTGAGATTCCTGCTTTTCCAAAAACAGCTGGTAAACCCTCTTCTAATAAAGTCCAGTTGTCCCCTCCATCTGTAGATTTATAGAGTCCAGACTTTTCCCCTCCTGATTTCATTTGCCAAGGAGAACGTTTATGATCCCACATTGCAGCATATAAAATTCGAGGATTATTTTTATCCATACTCAAAGATGCTGCCCCAGATGTATTTGATACATATAATACTTTTTCCCAAGTCTCTCCTCCGTTTTTAGACCTATAAATTCCTCGATCCTGACTTGGCCCATATTGTGCCCCTTGAACAGCAATGTATATTAGGTTTGGATTCGTAGGGTGAATTTCAACATTTGCAATATGCCTTGAATTATCTAAACCTATATGAGTCCAGGTAGATCCTGCATCTTCAGACTTATATACTCCATCTCCCATTGATGTCATTACTCCTCTAGCTGCATGCTCTCCCATTCCAACAATTACAACATTAGGGTCACTTTCAGAAACTGCTATTGCTCCTACAGTACCTGTTTTAAAAAAACCGTCTGAAATATTTTTCCAGTTCTGACCGAAATCTTGAGTCTTCCATACTCCGCCACCAGTTGTTCCCATATAAAAAGTGGAGGGCTCTTTTAGAACCCCCTCAGAAGCAACACTGCGTCCGCCTCGAAAAGGACCAATATTTCTCCAATCAAGATTGTTGTAGGTTACTAACTTTTCTGCTGTGTCTTTCTGAGATTTTTTTCTTTTTTGGCTTTGTGTAAATGAACTACTTAGTGCGAATACAAGTAATAAAAGTATCGGATTTTTCATGTCGTTCTATTTGTTGCTTTTTTAAGCTATTTTGACCGGTCTAATTTTAAATGAAATAAACGGGGTGCTCCTTTTAACTCACTTTCTGAAGTGATCCAGAACTCTGAATTATTAATTATTTTGACCGCTTCAATTTGTGCAGGTTTTACAGGAATTAAATAACGCTTTAAATCAATGTTATCGTAACCATTTAAAACAAAATTCTCAATGGTATAGAAAAATTGTAATCCATTAAAATCATAACCTGTGAGAACCATCAGATCAAACTCAGAATTGTAATCCGCTGCAGTAATCAATGATTCGGTATCAATTATAGCATCGGGGATAAGACTATATATCCCTTCCGTTTTGGGAAAAGAATAGATCTCTGATTGAAGTGAAAGTCTGTTTTTTGAAAAGATCACCAAATGATCACCTACAGAAGCTAAAGCCTCAGCATCGTAGGCATTTCGTATTTCTTTAGAAAATATTTTTTGAGCTTCATAACGAATTCGGATGGTCCCTTTTGGATCAAAATTTTTATCAACTATATGAATTTTTAAATTTTCTCTGGTAGCGTAATTATTTCCCGTGTCGGCTATGTAATAAAACTCGTCATCCGCGGCTAAATCTTCCCAATCTTTGTTTTTAAATTCATAATATCGGATACTTTTAATAAGCTTTCCTTCTTTGGAAAAAATATACAAAACTGGTTTGTCACCAGAATCATTTATTGTCATCAGATTATCCCCAACCAGCTCTAGACCCGAAGTTTCCTCAAGGAGAGAAGGTAATTTTATAGTTGTGATTGATAACTGAGCATTACAGATCCATATTGAAAATAGGGTTATAAAAAGATACCGCATATTGTTTTTTAATTTAACAAGATAATCAATCTTAATATTATGATTCCTATCTAAATTTCTATTTTTGTTTAGATACTAAAAAATCATTTTGAATAACAATTTATTTCTTTCCATACTAATTGGACTCCTACTCACCTCCTGCCATAAGGAGAAGGTAAAGCAAAGCTTTCTTGCGCTAGGTGACAGCTATACAATTGGTGAATCTGTTTCAGAATATGAGCGTTGGCCAGTGCAGCTTGTAGCTGCTCTAGAAAATAAAAATATTTTTATTGCTCCTCCCAAAATTATTGCAAAAACTGGCTGGACTACAGAGGAATTAAAAACTGGAATCGACCAAGCAATTTTAGATTATCCATATGATTGGGTTTCACTCTTAATTGGTGTCAACAACCAATATCGTGGAAATAGTATTTCAGCTTTTAAAACTGAATTTGAACAGCTTTTAACCCAAGCAATATTGTTTTCAGGAAATAGAAAAGATCGGGTATTTGTTGTTTCTATTCCAGATTGGGGAGTTATGCCTTTTGCAAAAGATAGAGATCAATCTCAGATAGCAATGCAAATTGATAACTTTAATCAAGTGATCTATGAGGTTTGTGCAAGGCAGGAAATCGCTTTTATCGACATAACCCCAATCTCCAGAACAGTTTCTGAGCATCCTGAATTTATTGCTTCAGACGGTTTACACCCTAGCGGTTCTCAATATGCCAACTGGATTAAAGAGATTATTCCATTTTTTATAAAAACATCAAATGATTGATATTGAAGAAGCAAAAAAGCTAGATCGACAAGATCCTCTGGCGAAATTCAGAGAACGCTTTTTAAATAGAGATCACGAAATCTATTTGGATGGAAATTCTCTAGGAAAGCTCCCTTTGGCTGCTATTCCTGTTTTGGAAGAGACTATTTCGAACCAATGGGGAAAACAATTGATAAGAAGTTGGAACAAAAACTGGTTAGAACTTCCAAAACGATTATCTCGAAAATACTGCGAATTACTCAATGCTGATGAAGGAGAACTAGTTTTTGGAGAATCAACTTCGGTAAGGATTTATCAAATTATTTTTGCCTTGTTGGAGTCAAATATATATCCAAAAAAAATACTAACAGATGCATTAAATTTCCCAACAGATCTTTATGTTTTACATGGTTTAGCCAAGCATTTTTCCATTCCAGATGTTCAAGTTATCCATTATGATCAGGAAATTGAAGCAAATCTTGATCGATTAAAAGACGCCATTAGAAAATCCCCTGGAATAGTTTGTTTGAGTTTGGTAACTTATAAAAGTTCCTATCTCTATCCTATTAAAGAACTAAATCATTGGGCTGCTGCACATAAGAGTATAATAATTTGGGACTTAAGCCATGCCGTTGGTGCTTTGGAAATTGATTTTAAAACTACTGAAACTTTGGTTGCCCTCGGCTGCACATACAAATATATGAATGGGGGTCCTGGATCTCCAGCATTTCTCTATGTCCATAAAAAGCTACAGGATAATCTTCAAAATCCTATTCAAGGTTGGTTTGGTCATCAACACCCTTTTGCATTTGAAACAAAGTATAAAGCAGCTAAAGGTTTGGAACGTTTTAATAATGGTACTCCTCCAATACTTTCTATGCAAGCAACAGAAACAGGTATTGACCTCATCCTAGAGGCAGGAATAAAAATGCTGCGTGAAAAGAGCGTATTGCAATCAGAATTCTTGATAAATCTCGTAAAGAATGAATTGAGACCCTTGAATTTTGAATTGCAAAGTCCCGAAGATATTCTTTTCAGAGGTTCCCATCTTACACTGTCGCACAAAGCTGCATGGCAAATTTGCCAAGCATTGATTAAAGGCGATGGAGACAGTCCAAAGATTATTCCCGATTATCGACCTCCCCATTTTATCCGATTGGGGATAGCTCCTCTCTATACTCGATTTGAAGATCTTTGGCGGACTGTTTATCAGCTCAAAAAAATTGTTATTTCAGAGTCCTACCTTAACTATAGTGCACAAAAAGAAAATGTAACTTAGTGATTTTTAAAAGCAAAAAAAAAGCCTTCGGGAATTATTCCCAAAGGCATAACCATAAACCAATTCATCAATGAAGAATTGATAAAGCAAATTTAGTAAAAGTTAAACATACTTTTTAATAAAAAACAAACTTTTTAAATTAGTTCGATTATAAAACCTTGAAATAGGGCTATTTAAAATCCAATATTTTCTATTGTGTTATTTCATAATCGTGTTCCCAGTTGGGATTTTCCAATTTATTAATTACATACTTAATCGTAATTTCCTCTCCTTTTTGAATATCAGAAAGGGCTTTAATACGGATATGCTTTATTTCTCCTAAAACAGGATCTTCTTCAAAAAAAACGGCTTTACAATTTGGAATTTCATGATGATTTATAAAAGCTCCTAAAGGAAGACGAATGTATTGATCTTGAAAGCGAGGATCAAAAATATGTGTCATCCCTAAGTCAGTACCTTCCTTTAAAGGCTTGATAGCGAATACCCCTAAACCTTCTATTTTACTCTCCCGTATGGTCAGAAAATCAGGAAGTGGCCTCCAATTACTGTTCTTTATCATGAATCAATCGTCGTTAAGATTTATAAAAATAATGATTTCCTTACTATTTTACTAAAAATGTATGTTCGAGATATTTTTTAGGACCTATCACTGCATTTAAAATTCTAAACGGTAAAGAAACAGCCTCTTTTTTAACTACTGTTTTAATTTGCAAACGAGCTGTTGTTTTGGGGGCTAATGTAAATACTGTTGACCGCTGATGAAAACTATATGCTCCAAGATATTCCAACTGAACTGGAACACTACTTTCATTCACCACATCCAATTGAAGAATCGTTTTGTCCTTTTGGTAATGCATTTTGCCAAATCGAATATTTTCGGATACTAATTGTTTTATTTGATCCTCTTTTCCAATCAATAAATCATCATACCATACCACCGTATTCCCTGAGAACAATGCTTTTTTTATTTCAGCTGGAGATTTATCCTTTACCCTCACAAAGGTCATCGGACGATGTCCACCTTCATGAATATCGTGAGCCCAATCTGTCAATCCATGAATGTCAGAAGTACCCAATATTGTAAGGCTGTTATCTAGAGCAATTTGAAGTGCTTCTTCAGAAAAAGTTGTTTCATTTACTACTTCGATACCGTGTAAAAGTTTATTGGCAATCAGATATTTGTGAAATGGCTCTAAGCGCGCAATTCCGTCAATACGCTGTGCATCCCAATTGGGATGATTCCAAAAAACAAAAGCATTCTGCTTATTTGCTTCTTGAATTCCTGAGAGAGAATCCGCGTGCAAAAGTTTGTTTGCGTCTTTTATAAAAACCGCATTAATATGTCCTGGGGGCATTTCACGAGTAATCTCGGAACCATTGATTACTTGAAGTTGTTCACCATCTTTTATCATTTCAGAAGCGATTTCAAATGATCTGTTCCTATCTGGATGAGGAATGTCTTCAGAATGAGGCTGGTATTCCAAATGTTCGGTCATGGCAATTAAATCCAGACCTTCTCGTCTCGCCTCTTCTACCCTAATACTGGGCCAAACAGCACCATCCGAAAAAACAGTATGGATATGTAAATCCATACTAATCCATTCTGCTCCTGATTCAGCATTAAAAAATGTACTTTGACCGTTTGAAAAAAAGACTCCAAAAGCGAATATCAAAGTGAAAAATAAAAGTTTGTAATTTGTTTGCATTATGATGTGTTTTATTTAAACTAAAATTAAAACTAGTTGATAAATTCTAAATCTTATAAAAAAGTATGGTATTCCATAACCTCGTTTTAAGGTACTGATCGGTTCCTTTAAATAAAGTGTTTTTTTGAAAACCAGTGTTTAAAGTCGTTTTACTATTGAGTTTCACTTTAAATCCAAAAAAGGTCCAATTCTGATTGAACTTAAAGGGTATGCCCTTTGGGTTCATTAGTGTAAAAATTTCATCGTAAAAGATAAAATTTACTGGAATTTTTGCCTCTGCATTAGAAAGGGGTCGCTCATATGTAAAACGAAAACGAATCCTACTTGAAAAATCAAAACTTCTTTGAGAACGATCTTGTTGTAATGGGAGCGCTTCTTGAAAACGATGTTCTAGACGAATCCAAGTAGAAAAGGCCCCTTTTTTTAAAGGCAAGGTGTATAGTACTTGTTCCCAAAGATTGTGCTCATTTCGGATTCTAGGATCAGCGGTTATTTCTGAATTAAAGTTCCTCAAATAACTGTATCCGGCGGTCCATTTGATCTTATTGGTATCCGTATACGTCAATTGAGGCCTAAATATTTGTTGATTCCTAACCTTAAAATAATCTACTGTTCTAAAGTGAAATTCTGAACGTAAACTCAATTTATCAGTGAGAGGGTAATCTACAAAAAAGGCATTCCAAAAACTTTCCTCTTTGGTATATTCCTGTGCCCAAATCAATTGAGAAAAAAACAGAGGTAAGATTACGTAAAATAAAATCTTCTTCATTTTTATTTAAATTTTCTCATTAACCCTTCTTGTGCAACGGAGGCAACCATCTTTCCTGATCGATCAAAAACACTCCCTCTTGCATAGCCTCTTGCATTAGAGGCGCTCGGACTTTCTATCGCGTACAATAACCAATCATCTATTTCAAAGTCTCGATGAAACCATAGGGCATGATCTAAACTCGCATAATAGATTTTTTGATGTTCAATTTCTTTTCTATGAGGTAAGGTAGCCGAAAGTAGTAAACTGTAATCAGAAGCAAAAGCAAGTAATTGATGTTGCAAGGCGATATCTGCCTTAATTTTTTCTTTAGTCCTAAACCAAATATGAGAAAAAGGGGGCTTATTTTCTGTTTCTAAATAAATCGCTTTCCCTACAGGTCGAAATTCAAAAACTTGCGGATGCGCCATCATCAACCGATTAAATCGTTCGGGATCTTTTTCTTCAAGTTGTTTTGCTTGTTGAATATCGGTAAGTAAAATTTCAGGAGTCAATACATTGGGCATAGTAATTTGGTGATCCGCACCTTCTTCATCTAGATGAAAGGAGGCGGACATATTGAAAATAGCTTTTCCTTCTTGATAAGCAACAACTCTCCTTGTGGTAAAACTTCTTCCATCTCGAATTGCATCTACATGAAAATCAATAGGAATATTGATATCTCCCCCCAAAATAAAATACCCATGCATTGAATGTGCTTTCCTATCTTTTGGGACTGTTTGATAAGCAGCATGAAGTGATTGCCCAAGTACTTGTCCTCCGAAAACCCGTCCCCAAGCAGTCTTATAATTTTGACCTATAAAATGATGTGTGTCTTTTTGTTCTAGTTGAAGTAACCCAATAAGGGAATTTAAATCAATCATTAAATTTATTTATTGTACTTAATTAAAAAAATTATTGAATTCTCAAGCTCCAGATTTCATGCATAGGATCCCCTTTACTACTAAACCCTTGATGGTGCCAATCCGAACCTTTCAAACTATATTCAAAAGGTAATACCGCTCCAACTCTAGAATTATCTCTTGAAAAATACTCAATATGCTCTGTGTACTTTCCATTTTCTGTTGTGTAATATCCTCCTCCAGAGCCAAAAAAATCAAGTGTTTCTGTATTAAAGGCAATCCATTGAAAATAGCCATCCAACAAAAACTTCATTGTCTTTCTAGGTCGCGAAATGTCTCTTCTCTGCTGTCCTTGGTCCGTCATCCTCCCTGCCATCAACCACTTCCCGTTTAAATCCATGGTTTTTTTGGAAGTCTTTGTCCAATCCTTAGACCTATTCATTACTAATTGTTTTATTCCGTCCTTTTCAAAATTCGAATTAAATTCAAAATTCACAATAAACGCCTCCCCTTCTTTACTGTAAAAACCCCCACGAGTCAAAATAAATTCGGGAGGATCACTTACAAATTGTGTTTCAACAAGGTAGGACTGATCCATCAAAATTCGATGAGTTACACGCTTACCGTTTTGATTTGTTTGAAAAGTATAAACTTGTGCCTGAATAAATATAATGTTTAAAAAAAAGAGGCTAAATAATTGAAATCTCATCCGTTCTAATTTCTATAATTTAATGCGGGTTTCCGGTCACCTAACATAGGTGTATATTTAAAATCTGCTCCTCTTTTTTGAATAAAGTTTTCCTGAGCAGCTTTGATAACTTTAGGGCTGTCTATTAATTGCATTCCCGTAAGAGCAATTGTTTTTGCAGCAACGATCATTCCTTTCTCACCTATACTTGTCCCACCTGCAGCTACTGCTTGCCAACTATGAGCAGGTGTGCCAGGAACCCAAGTAGCAGCTCTAAGTCCAGCTGTAGGCACTGCAAAGCTGACGTCACCTACGTCTGTTGATCCTCCTGATTTGGCATTCTCACTGTAGGGCATCACACCCTCAACATAAGTTGTATCTAAGGTTTGACCCAAAGACTCTGAAATCTTTTCTGCAAATGCTCTTTCCTCCTCTGTGTATGAATACCCCCCGATAGTCTGAAGATTTTTATGGACCATGGGTTGAAGGATATCATTAAATAGTAATTCGTGAGTCCCACCAATCATCTCGTATTCCATTGTTGTTCCAGTTCCTAACGCAGCCCCTTTTGCAGCGTTAACAATTCTATCAAAAACACGAGTTACTTCATCTCTTGTTTTGTGACGCGCATAATAATAAACCTCAGCAAAGTTAGGGACAACATTTGGGGCCTCACCTCCACGGGTAATGACATAATGAATTCGTGTACTTTCGGTAACGTGTTCCCGCATCATATTTACCATATTATTCATGGCCTCCACTGCATCTAGTGAAGAACGCCCTTTTTCTGGTGCTGCTGCAGCATGTGCAGAGACTCCGTAAAAACGAAATTTTGCCGATTTATTGGCCAACGCTGGACGAACACTAGCTGAATTATTATTATCTGCATGCCAATGTAAGGCAATATCTACATCATCAAACAATCCTTCACGAGTCATATATACTTTCCCGGATCCTCCTTCTTCAGCTGGACAACCATAAAAACGAATTGTTCCGGACTTCCCCTCCTTTTCCATATATTCTTTGATGGCAATTGCTGCTGCTGCTGATGCAGTGCCAAAAAGATGGTGACCACAAGCATGTCCTGCCTTACCATTATTTGAAGCTTTATAAGGAACCGCTTGTTGTGAAAGTCCAGGCAAAGCATCAAATTCTCCCAATATTGCTATCACAGGACTTCCAGAGCCAAAACTAGCTACAAAGGCTGTTGGGATTTCAGCTACCCCAGCTTCTATTTTAAATCCCTGATCATTTAAAGTTTTTTGCAAGAGGGCACTACTTTGGGCTTCTTGGTATCCCATTTCTGCGTAAGACCAAATTTGTTGGGCTATTTCAGCATATGTTTTCTGACTATCATCTATACTTTTGAGTATTGCTTTATACTTAGATTGGCTAAAACTCACAGTACAAGTGAATATTAAAATTAGGTAGATGTTAGATCTCATAATATTTTTTTTTATTACTCTCAAAAGTATTAATTTAGTATTGGCTATCCTAAGAAATTAAGAAAGTCCCTGTTAATATTTACCATAATAAAATCCAAATTCTACCTATGAATAAGTTTTCTTTATTTACCCTTATCCTTTGTTTCTGAATTTCCCTAAATGCTCAAAAAGTAGCATTTCAAGAATTCAACTTAGACAACGGATTACATGTGATTTTGCACCAAGACAACACCGTCCCTATTGTAGTGACATCTGTGTTGTACCATGTCGGCTCAAAAAATGAAAATAGTGAACGCACAGGTTTTGCCCATTTTTTTGAACATTTACTTTTTGAAGGCACTAAAAATATTGGCCGAGGAGAATGGTTTAAACTTGTATCTGCCAACGGAGGAAAAAACAATGCTTACACTAACAGCGATTATACATACTACTATGAGGTCTTCCCTTCTAATAACTTGGAATTGAGTTTATGGATGGAATCTGAAAGAATGCTTCACCCTATTATTAATGAAATTGGAGTTGAAACTCAAAATGAAGTTGTCAAAGAAGAAAGAAGATTGCGTTACGACAATAGTCCTTATGGAAGATGGAATGAAGAAGTAAGAAAAAGAATTTTTAATAACTACCCCTATAAAAGAAGTACTATTGGTAAAATGGAACATCTTGATGCTGCCACATTAGATGAATTTATTGCCTTTAATAAAAAGTTTTATGTTCCCAATAATGCGGTCCTTGTTGTTGCGGGTGATTTTGAGATAGAACCCACAAAAAAATTAGTTGAAACATATTTTAAGGATATTCCAAAAGGAGAAAAAATTGAACAAATTGCAGTGCATGAAGAACCTATTCTTGAAGCAATATCAGGAGAAACATTTTGAATCGTGGAAAGCAAAAGAAACTCCTAAAATTTCTTATCCTGAACCCACAAATGCCTCACAAACAGAGATTGCTTTTGTTGAAATGCCCAACGCAGTTCAATCAGAAATAACTTTTCTTAATACCATTTCTTTAAATAAAAGAAGTCCAGATTATTTTGCAGCTATTTTAGCTAATCAAATTTTAGGGGGAGGCGCAGAAGCACGTCTATTTCTTAACTTGAGAGAAGATAAAGGTTTTACATACGGAGCCTATTCTGGATTAAGCGATTCACATAAAACAAAAGGACGTTTTAGAGCCTCTACGAGTGTACGAAATGCAGTAACCGATAGTGCAGTAGTTGAAATTCTATATGAAATAGATAAAATTCGAAATGATCTTGTCACGGATGAGGAACTGGATCTAGTAAAAGCAAAATACGCAGGGAATTTTGTGATTTCACTTGAAGATCCCGAGACAGTTGCCAATTTTGCACTAGATATAAAGACTCAAAATCTACCCGCTGATTTTTACAAAAATTATCTGAAGAATATAAATGCCGTAAGTAAAGAAGAAGTAATGGCAGCTGCTAAAAAATACTTTTTAAATGATCGCGCGAGGATTGTTGTAACTGGAAAAGGGAGTGCTATCTTGGAAGGCTTAGAACAGCTCTCTTTTAATAATCAGCCAATAAAATTAAACTATTACAACAAATGGGGTGAGAAAATCGATCGTCCTGATTATTCTAAATCCATGCCTGAAGGAACAACTGCAGCTTTCGTAATAGATAACTATTTAAAGGCTATTGGAGGATCTGAAAAATTAAAAGAGATTGAGACTCTAAAAGAAAGTTCCCAAGCTGCCATGTCTGGAATGACTATAGAAATTGTTAATTATAAAACCACAGAAAAGCAATCTCTAACGGAAATGAAAATGATGGGAAATATAGTTCAGAAACAAGTCGCAAATAAAACCTATGCCTATATGGAAATGCAAGGCCAAAAAATTGACCTGGAAGGTAAAGAATTGGAGCAATTTATAAATGAAACTGTTATTTTTCCTGAATTAGATTTAAATTTTGAAAAGGTTCAATTAATCGGTATTTCTGAGGTTGATGGTCAAAAAGCATATGAAATAAAGATTTCTGAAAATCAAACCAATTTTTATGATACTGAAACCTTCCTCAAGGTACAAATCATTCAAACTATTGAAATCATGGGTAATGCTCAAACAAGTACGACTAAGTTTGGAGACTATAAAGATGTTTCTGGAATTCTTTTTCCTTACAAAAAAAGCATAACCAGTGGTCCTCAAGAGTTGGATTTTACAACCTCTGAAATTGATTTGAACAGCGAATTAGATCCTAAAATCTTTAACTAGTTTACATTTTTTACAGACTTAAGCGCCTCTTTTGGGGCGTTTTTTGTCTGTGATCAGGTAAACTCCAAAAAGAATTAAAGCACACCCAAACCACTGAAGAAATACAAATTTCTCCCCATCCAAAATACCCCAAGAAATAGCAACTATTGGAAGAATATAAGTGATCGAAATGGAAAAGACAGGAGAAGAAATTGACACCAATTCATTAAACATTACTTTGGCAAGGGCAGTTCCAAACAATGATAAAATAAATATATAACCCAAAGACGAACTTACCTCATTTGAATAAAGTGCCTCATTCCAAGGAAAATCAACGGAAAGTAAAATGACTAATGCAGGTATTGTGATGGCAATAAAATTTCCTAAAGCTATACTGAGTGCAGGTACTCCCTGGAGTTTATATTTAATAACATTGACATTAATTGAATAGCATAGTGCAGCAGCAACAACTAAAAATGCATACCAACTATTAGTGCCAGAACGAATAGTGAACTCATTACCTACCAAAATTAATGTTCCGCCGAAACCAATTAAGACCCCTAAAATTTTAAGCCACTTGAATGTTGATTTAAAAAATAACACCCCCAGAATTAGTGTAAAAAGTGGAGTCATCCCATTTAAAACTGCAGCTACTGAACTGTCAATTACGGTTTCAGCAAAAGCAAACAAATAGCTCGGAAAAAAAGTTCCAAAATAACCCGTAAAAATGATCCATTTCCACGACTCTTTAGGAATGTTTTTTAGTTGTTTACATCCTAAAATAGACAGAATAAAGGTCGTCATTAAAATTCGAGTTGATCCCAATTGAAGGGGTGTTAGACCTAAAAGTCCTTTTTTAATGAGGATATAGGAACTGCCCCAGATCAGAGAAAGCACTAGAAGGTACAACCACTTTTTTATCGAAACTTGCATGCCCGCAAAATTGCACTTTTTTAGAATGCTACAGCCCCCTATTCTTCTTTTATTTTGAGAATGCTAGGAAAGAAGGACTACTTCCATTCCAAAGTTTCAATCAAATGGAAGATATCTTTTTCAAGGTATTTTACGGCAGGCAAGATAGAGTCGTAATTGGGTCTTGCATAAAAATAAATCGATCCCACTAAAAAATGCTTAGTACTATCTGTCAAAAAAAACTGATATTGTGATGCTGCATTACCAACTACAGAGAAAAGGGTCCCGTATACTTTTTTAACAGGGTTAATGAATACTTTTTCAGGAATTGATTCTGCTTTAGAAATGTGTTTGTAAGGAAGCTTGTAGGCATCATTTAGAAGAGAATCAAGATTGTTTTCTATTGCGATATAGTTAAGATAAAGAGTTGCTTTCATCTCGGGATAAATGAGTTGAGAATTCCCAGATTTAGAAATTTTAACCTCTGAAAAAGTGTTATACTCAAATGAAAACTGTTCGTTTTTTTCAAAATTTTCATAGTTAGAATTGGGATACTCCAGCCTCAAATAACCCCAAGGTTTAGGCTGAACATCATCAGTACAGCTTAAGAAAAATAAAATACTTGAAAAGAACACTGCTCTCATAGATTCTATTCGGTTGGAAGTTCCACTTTAACTTGTTTAATTCTCATCTGATCGAGCTCTTCAACCGTAAATACGTAGCCTTCAAATTTAATTTTTTGTCCTTTTCGGGGGAATTTTTTTGCAAGCTCTAAAAGCAATCCTGCAAGAGTTTCTGAATCTCCCTTTACGTTTTCAAAAATCTCGATTTCCTCTAAGTGAATTGCTTTAAAAAAATCTTTTAGACTGATCTTTGCCTCAAAAACATAGGTTAAGTCATCAATTCTTGAATAGCTTAAATCGTGATCGTCGAATTCATCACTAATGTCTCCTACTATTTCTTCCATGATATCTTCAAGAGTTATCAAGCCTGAGGTCCCCCCATACTCATCTACTACAATAGCTAAATGAATTTTTTTCTGCTGAAACTCTTTAAGTAAGTCATCCAGTTTTTTGTTTTCAGGAACATAAATAGGAGGTTTCAAAACCCCTTGCCAAGCAAAATTTGGATTGTTGAGATTCGGCAATAGATCTTTAGTGTAGAGTATTCCTTTTATATTATCTTTTTTCTCATGAAAAACAGGAATTCTTGAAAAACCTTGCTCCAAAATAATGGGAATAATTTCATCAAGAGTTAATTCATCAGAAAGCGCAAACATGTCCATTCTAGGACACATTACCTCCCGTGTATCTGTATTCCCAAAATTAACTATTCCTTCTAATATACGTTGTTCATCAGAAGTTGTTTCGTCATCTCCCGTGAGTTCAAGAGCTTGAGACAGTTTATCTACTGAAAATTGATTTTTTTGATCCCCCAATCGTTTTTCTAAAAAACTTGTTGTTTGGCTCATCGGGTAAGTGATCCAAAAAAGTATATAACGATCTAAAAAAGAAATTAAAAGTGCCATACGCTTAGAAAAATGTAAGGCATTTCTATTTGCATAAACTTTAGGAAGTATTTCGCCAAAAATTAAAATAATGGATGTAATAATCCCAATTTCAATAATGAGTACCACTATTGGATTTTCAATTCCTGATAGAAAAGAATGGCTCAATACAGAAAACACAAGAACGATAGCAATATTGATAAAATTATTTGCTACCAATATTGTAGCTAAAAGTCGCTTGGGTCTTTTAAGCAATGCTATTACACGTTGAAGTCTAGGATCAGTATTGTTTTCATCAAGCTCTTCAACTGCTTTTAGTTGAAGTGAAAAAAACGCAACTTCAGCTCCAGAGATTAGTGCCGAGCCCACTAGTAATAAAATAACTACGATCCATTGAATCCAAATTAGATTCGAAACTAATAGGGACATCATCAAAAATGGCAAAGGGTCTGGATCCAAAAAATTTTAAGCTTTAAAATGGTAAATCATCTTCTTGAACTGGAGGTGTATCTGCCGTATTTGAAGAAGATGCATCAGGACTTTCCCCCGAAGCACTTTCTTTCTTAGTGGATAGAAAGGTAAATTCATTCACATTGATCTCTGTAGAATAGCGATCATTTCCATCTTCACCTGTCCATTTTCGGGTTTTAATTCGCCCTTCTATGTAGATTTTATCTCCCTTACTCAGGTATTTTTCACAAATTTCTGCTGCTTTATTTCGAACAACAATATTATGCCATTCAGTATTACTTACTTTTTCTCCTGTACTTTTATTTACATAAGATTCGTTTGTTGCAAGTGGAAATCGGCCTAAAGAACCTCCCCCGTCGAAATAATGCATTTTAACATCGTCTCCAAGGTGTCCGATTAACATGACTTTATTTAATGTTCCGCTCATAGTTGAAAAGATTTTGAGTTAGATGTAATGGTAAATTTAAACAATCAAAGATCAATGGAAAAGAATTTTCTTATGAAATTTTGAATTACAACAGGTACAGCAAGCCCCATAAGTGCATCTTGATTATATCCATCAGAAAAAGATTTTTCAATATTAATTTCCCAAAAATTAATCAAAAGACTTTGATGACTCAACTTATGTATTATAGGTTTTTGGTTCCATAATTTGATCTGAGGTGATAATAATTTTAGTTTTTGGGGAAAATTAACTTGTGAGGTTAGTTCATCTACTGAGTTAATCGTTTTTGAGGATTCGACTAGAGGAAACTCATATAAATTTTGCCAAATACCTTTCTGAGTTCTTTTTTGCATCATAAATTGATGCTTTGGATCCGAAACAACCAAATAATTAAAATAGCGTTTCTTAATTTTGATTTTACTGGTTTTTACCGGCAACAGATTGATTTTATCTTGGTTAAATGCAATACAGTTTTTTGCAAATGGACAAGAAGGACATTTTGGCTTCTTTGGAGTACAGTGCAAAGATCCAAACTCCATTAAAGCTTGATTAAAAGTCCCTGGATGATTTTGCCCCATCAGCTCCATCGCTTTATTTTTAAACTCTTTATGTGCACTACTAGAATTAATTGGAGTTAAAATGCCAAAATATCGAGATAAAAACCGAAAAACATTCCCATCAACGACGGCTTGAGGAATATCAAAACAAATGGAAGCTATAGCACTAGCGGTGTAATCACCTACACCTTTAAGTTCTAATAAAGATTCAAATGTTTTAGGAAAAACACCATCAAGTTCGTTGTGTATATACTGCGCAGTAAAATGAAGATTTCTAGCTCTGGAGTAATATCCTAATCCTTGCCATAATTTTAATACTTCATCTTCCTTCGCCATTGCTAAGGCCTCAATAGTTGGAAATGCAGTCAAAAAACGTTCAAAATAAGGGAGGCCTTGATCTGTTCGAGTTTGTTGGAGAATCACTTCAGATAGCCATATATTATAGGGCTCTCGGTTATCTCTCCACAAAAAAGAACGTTTGTTTTCAGCATACCATAAAAGTAACTTACGAGTCCAATTCAAAATAAGAGTAGTATAAACATGTGGTTAAAAATAGAGAAAGAAAGAGAATATAAAAACTTTGTACAGAGCATATTATAATTAAAATTTATATATTTGCGAGCCTTAAATTTTGAGTAATATAACAACAAAAAAATATGACAAAAGCAGATATTGTATCAAACATTAGTGACCAGCTTGGATTAGATCGGGCTGATGTTCAGGCAACTGTTGAAAAATTTATGAAAGAAGTGAAAGTTTCTCTTGAGAAAGGAGAAAATGTATACTTAAGAGGTTTTGGGAGCTTTATTATTAAAACTCGTGCTGAAAAAACAGGTAGAAATATTTCAAAAAATGTTGCCATCAAAATTCCAGCCCACAACATCCCTTCTTTCAAACCTGCAAAGATTTTTGTACAGGGAGTGAAATCTAAAGTTCCCGTATCAAAATAAATTTATAACCCTTTAATACCAATCTCTATATGCCTAGTGGTAAAAAACGTAAAAGACACAAGGTGGCGACGCACAAGCGAAAGAAACGAAGAAGAGCGAATCGTCACAAGAAAAAATAGTGTAGGTTAATGCACTTAAAATATTTACCAAAAGTTCATTGAAAAGGCAGTACCCAAAAAATTTGGATCCTGCCTCAGGAAAATCCTGAAAATATTGTTTAATCCGTTACTATGAGATATCTCATAGTTGCACAAAATAATTCAGAGTGAATAAAGAATTAATAATACGTTCGCATTCCTCTGCTGTTGATTTTGCACTGCTCAAGGATGGAAAATTAATTGAGCTAAATAAAGAAGTAGAAGACAATAACTTTTCTGTAGGCGACATTTTTGTCGGTAAAGTCAGAAAAGCAATGCCTGGGTTAAATGCTGCATTTGTAGATGTAGGACATGAAAAAGATGGTTTTTTACACTATCATGACCTCGGCCCAAAATTCCCTTCGCTAGTTAAGTATATTAAACAGATAAGCACAGGTAAAAACAAAGATTATCTTTTAAAACAATTTCGATACGAAAATGACATTGAAAAAGACGGGAATGTAGGTGACGCTATTTCACCTAAACAAACTGTTTTAGTTCAAGTTGTAAAAGAACCAATTTCTACCAAAGGCCCTAGGCTAAGCTCAGAAATTTCTCTAGCTGGTCGCTTTATGGTACTAATGCCTTTTTCTGATCGTGTCTCAATTTCACAAAAAATTGAAGATCGGGCAGAAAAAAATCGTCTTAAAAAACTGGTTCAAAGTATTCGACCCAAAGGTTTTGGTCTAATTATCCGTACAGTTGCGGAAGGACAAAAAGTAGCTGCATTAGATGCGGATATTCAGCAATTGCTTACTCGATGGAAAAATTTATCGAGCAAACTAAAGCAAATTGACAAATACCCAACAAAAGTGTTAAGCGAAATAAATCGTTCCTCCAGTATCTTACGTGATATTTTTGACGATCATTTCACCGGTATTCATGTAGATGATGCTGCTATGGAAAGTGAAATCAAGGATTATATTGAAACCATTGCTCCTGATAAAACAGGGATCGTAAAATTATATGAAAATCACCTTCCAATTTTTGAGAAATTTGGAATCGAAAGGCAAATAAAATCTGCATTTGGAACAACTGTTTCCATGCAAAAAGGAGCCTATTTGGTCATAGAACATACAGAAGCGCTACACGTTATTGATGTCAATAGTGGAAACCGTTCCAATCGTTCTAAAAGCCAAGAAGATACCGCAATGGAGGTGAATATGATTGCTGCAACAGAAATTGCAAGACAGTTACGATTGCGCGACATGGGTGGAATTATAGTAGTAGATTTCATTGATTTAAATTCTAACTCAAACCGAAAAAAACTATTTGAACACCTTTGTGAAGAAATGAGTACCGACAGAACTAAACACAAGATTCTGCCACCTAGTAGATTTGGTCTCATTCAGATAACACGTCAGCGTGTTAGACCTGAAATGAATATCAAAACAAAAGAGCCCAATCCCAATGTCAATGGGGAAGTGGAAGCTCCAATAGTATTAATTGACAAAATCAACACAGAGCTTAGTAAGATTACTAAGAACAAGCGTAATCAAAAGGAAAAACTATTTTTACATGTTCATCCTTTTGTAGCCGCTTACCTTTTAAACGGGACTCCATCCCAACGTTTAAAATGGTATTTTGAATATAAAAAGTGGATTCGAATTGTTCCACGCCATGCTTATCAATATTTGGAGTTTCGATTTTTAAATAAAGAAAGAAGAAGACTCCACCCTTAATACGAAAACCACCCTTTTTATAAAAGGGTGGTTTTTTTTTGATCCATTTGTTTCAAAAATTATCCTTAAGTTTTTTATATTCCATTATGCAAAAAAAACAAACGTTCACTGTAGCTGAAGCCCAGCAAAAATTAGAACACTACTGCAGTTATCAAGAACGGTGTCACAAAGAAGTAGAAACAAAATTAAAGTCACTGGGAATGATTCCTTCTACAATTGATTTCATTATGTCGTATTTAATTAATGAAAATTATCTAAATGAGTCACGATTTGCCCAAAGTTTTGCAAGAGGAAAGTTTCGAATCAAAAAATGGGGTAAAGTGCGTATCAAAAAAGAATTGAAAGCACGTCAAATTTCCGAATACAACATTAAATTAGGAATGAAAGAAATAACAGATTCTGAATACAAAACAACTTTCTGGACATTATTTGAAAAACGAAAAGATGCAGTAAAAGGACAAGAGATTCACTTACAAAAAAAGAAAATTTTAAGTTATATGGTTTATCGAGGCTGGGAAACACAATTGATCTATGAGGCTTTAAATGACCTCTAAATCAAAACTGATAACTGATTGATAAAAGCCCATTTCTTCCGGGCATAGGAACCAAATTTGTCTCACTATAAATGGAGTTCAAAATATTGTTAACCGTTCCCCTAATTATAAATGCATTCATTTGCCAATTTACCGATCCGTCCACTACCGTGTATGATTTTACTCCATCTCTTTGGGCATGTTTAATTCCCAAAAAAGCCCCTATTTTTTCCGAAATTTGAGACGTATAATTGAAGGTAAAATGATGCTTTAATGAGTTGATACTATAACGTGAAAAATTAACTTTTGCTTCTTCCAAATCATCAACTAAATAGGTGTACCCCATTCGCATATTTTGTTTTCGCACTCCCAAATTAAAGGAATAACGCATCTCTGTTTCAAACCCTGATGTCCAAACCGTTTGAATGTTTGTAGCCTCCCAAAAAGACGCTTCTGTAGCCTTGGTATAGTCAATCAAATTTTCTGCTGTACGGTCAAAATAGGCAGTATAAAAACTGAAAGTATCTCCTGTATATCGAATACCTATTTCCTTTGAAAAAGCCTCTTCTGGCTTAAGGTCTTCATTTCCTCTTGTAGTTCGGTCTTCATAATAGAGGTCTGTATAGGTCGGTATTCGATAAGTATAACCGAGGTTTCCATACAAACGCCAATTGGGGTTTAGAGTAAGTCCTAAGTCCACTCCTGGATAAGTATAGGAACCAAAGTCCGAATAAATGTTGATCGCAATTCCAGGGGTAATATCAAGCAGTTGATTCCAAAAGCTAAAACGTTGTTCAAAAAATAAGGTTGCTAATTGTCTAGAGTGGTAACCTAAGTTATTACTAGCAATAGATACCCTAGAAAAATCAATTCCCATCCCTGTAATTCCCAAATTACTTGAGAAACTAGCGTCCATAGAGGCTCCAACCTTATGCGTTATGTGCCAGTTTTCATAAATTTCAGGACGATCTCTGATATAGAGATAATGATCTTGTCCTCTTCGCCAATAGATTCTAGGCTTGAGCACCCAATTCCCTTTTTGAATTTTTGTTTGTAAAGCTAGCAGGCTGGCTTCCGTTTCTTCGTATTGATCCTTTGCATCAGGAGAAGCATAAAATCCATTTGCACCAAATTTTCTCCCAGAGTAATTTGTTAGAAATTCTAAAGGCATTTTTTTATCTTCAAATAAACCTACTTTCATAAAAAAAGTGTGATTTTCAAAATCGGTATTATAGCGGTAACCATCAGAGGAATTTCTTGAGTAATGAGCAAAATAATTATTTTTATCTGACCCATTTTGATAAGATATTTCACCTTGAAGTTGGGCAAAAGATCCTGAGCGAATTGCTATTTTACCTCCCTTATCAGTGCCTTTTTTGGTCACAATGTTGATTGCTCCAGTAAATGCATTTTGACCGAAAATACGAGCTGCAGGGCCTTTTAAAACCTCTATCCGCTCAATCATTTCAAGTGGTGGAAGGAAGTTTAGTGTATGATGTCCTGTCTGGGCATCATCCAGTTTTATTCCATCAATTAATAATAGAGTTTGATCGAAGCTCCCTCCTCGGATATAAAGATCTGCTTGCATTCCGGTTACTCCACGCTGACGGATATCAATCCCTGAAACAAACTGTAATGCTTCAACTGCTGTAATAACACCACTAGATTTCAATTGTTCCGAGCTAATGATTTGTATTGTTCTAGAGGATTCTTTTAGAGGAATTTCTATTCTTGAAGATGAAATTACAACTTCTGAAAGTTGCTGTGTTTTTGGGAGACTATCTACAGAAGACTGAGAATACAGAAAAGTTCCGAATACGAAGAAAAGTGAACTAAACAGTGATTTTATCATAAACCTAAACTTAGGAAATCGTGTAGTAAAAAATGTTTGGGGTAATCTTGAAGTAGGATGACTAAATGGAGGCTAATCTGTAAGAAGGATGACTTTGTTGTCACTTAATTCAATAGCTCCGGATTGTATATCTAAAAAAGTGAATTCCCCTTCTTGAATAAATTTAGAACGGTTGTTTTCATTAATGATAACTTTCCCTTGAATTTTAACACGACCCTCTACTAGGGTTGAAACAATAGGTGCGTGATTATTCAAGATCTGGAAAGAACCTGATGCACCTGGCACGGTTAAACTAACTACTTCGCCACTAAAAAGTTGAGCTTCGGGTGAAACGATTTCAAGTTGCATAATTTATACTTCAGCTAACATTTTTTCACCTGCCTCGATTGCCTCTTCAATAGTTCCCTTAAGGTTAAAGGCTGCTTCAGGAAGATGATCTAATTCCCCATCCATGATCATGTTAAATCCTTTGATGGTTTCTTTGATATCTACCAATACACCAGGGATTCCCGTAAATTGTTCAGCAACATGGAATGGTTGCGACAAGAAACGCTGTACTCGTCTTGCTCTAGACACAGCTAATTTATCTTCTTCCGATAATTCATCCATTCCAAGGATTGCAATGATATCTTGTAATTCTTTGTAACGCTGTAAAAGTTCTTTTACACGCTGAGCACAATTGTAATGCTCATCTCCTAGGATGTCAGCTGTCAAAATTCGCGATGTAGAATCCAATGGATCTACTGCGGGATAAATTCCAAGCTCAGCAATCTTTCTAGACAAAACTGTTGTCGCGTCTAAGTGTGCAAAGGTTGTTGCAGGTGCGGGGTCAGTAAGGTCATCCGCGGGGACATAAACTGCCTGAACAGAAGTAATTGATCCTTTTTTAGTTGAAGTAATTCGTTCTTGCATAGCACCCATTTCTGTAGCCAATGTAGGTTGGTACCCTACTGCTGAGGGCATTCTTCCTAAAAGTGCTGATACCTCTGAACCAGCTTGAGTAAAACGGAAAATATTGTCAACAAAGAATAGTACATCTTTTCCTTGACCATCACCTGCTCCATCTCGAAAGTATTCTGCAATAGTTAATCCAGACAATGCCACTCGTGCTCGTGCTCCTGGAGGCTCATTCATTTGTCCAAATACAAAGGTTGCCTTAGAATCTTTCATAGCGTTTTTGTCCACTTTAGTCAAATCCCAACCGCCTTCTTCCATAGAGTGCATGAATTCATCACCATACTTGATAATTCCTGATTCCAACATTTCACGAAGTAAATCGTTCCCTTCACGGGTTCGTTCTCCTACTCCTGCAAATACAGAAAGTCCTCCATGCCCTTTTGCAATATTGTTAATAAGCTCTTGGATTAAAACCGTTTTTCCTACACCAGCTCCTCCAAATAAACCAATTTTTCCACCTTTAGCATAAGGTTCAATCAAGTCGATTACTTTAATTCCAGTAAATAAGACTTCAGTAGAAGTAGATAAGTCTTCAAATGCAGGGGCATCTCTGTGAATAGGAAGTCCGTTTTCATTATCCTTTGGAAGGTTTTCCATTCCGTCAATAGCATCCCCAATTACATTAAAGAGGCGTCCGTATACATTTTCGCCGATAGGCATTTGAATAGGACTCCCAATAGCTTTGGCATTAGTTCCTCGACTGAGACCATCTGTAGAGTCCATAGATACCGTTCTAACGGTTTCTTCACCAATGTGAGATTGAACTTCGAGAATTAATTTTGTTCCGTCAGGATTTTCGATTTCTAATGCGTCATAAATACGCGGTAGTGGATTGTTTTCTCCACTGAAATCTACATCTACAACGGGTCCAATAATTTGAGAAACTTTACCTATACTTTGAGCCATTTTTAACTACTTAATGTTTTCTAAAATATTTTAAGTGGCAAATATACGATGTTACTCGTTAAATCAAGAAAGGGGACCTTTTTTTTCACGAAAAATTTCAACAAAAAAAGGCAACATTAAATGTTGCCTTTTTTATATCAAAATAAAATACTAATTAGAGACTAAATGTAGCTCTCAAATTAACTCTTCTTCCAATTACGGGCATTTTTGGGAATGCACGATATTGCTGGTTAAACAGATTTGTAGAAGATAAATCTAATTTAACTCCGTTCGAAAGTTTATACCCAATACTTGCATCAACCAAATTTTTCGCTTGAACTGTACCAGCGTAGAATCCTTGGTTCGAATTAAACTCATCATCATGTTGAAATGACAAAGATGCTTGGATACCATCTTTAGTGATATAATTTGCTCCTAAACGATATTTAAATCGAGGTGCATTTAAGAAATCTTGGAAGGGTAAACCATCATCATTGTCTTCTCCTGGATTCCACTCATTCTGACTCAACCATGAGGCATTCCCCCAAAAAGTTAACTTGTCTGTTGCATAATACTCCATAGAAAGGTCTGATCCCCAGTGAGAACGTGTTACGTCATCAAAGATTCTATACCCAGCAGAAATGTGGGAGATACCATCATTCTGAGGTACTCTCTGAGACTCTATAACTCCAACTGCACCTGCAGCACCTTGACCCCCTTCAGAAGTGGGCTTCATAACATCTACATATCCCTGACCTCCTTGAACAAAAGCACCTCCGATAAGCCCAGCAACTTGTGCTGATGTTTGAGCTATCGCTGGACCAATTAAACCAGCGGCAGTAGCAGCTACTGCATCAGATACTGGTGCTATTGCAGGTGATCCTGGGAATAAGGCACCAGCAGGGGCTCCAGTAGCCCAAATAGCTTCGGGTATTCCACTTGCAGTATATTGAGCTTCAACACCTGCTTGAACTTGTGCATTTACACCAGCAGTAACTGCCTGAGCAATTGCAGCACTTATTATTGGATCTGCCGCAAAATCTGAAGCAACTTGAGCTCCAAGATCTGTAGGAATCCCTTCATAATTATTTAATCTAAATGTTGGGCCGATTGCTGTAAATTGAGTAGAACCAGATCTTGCAAATGTGTATACATCTATACCTATCGCAAACTTATCTCCTAGAAGTCCTTTATATCCTACCTCCCAAGAAGTTGTTGTTCCTAAAAGGGCTGAAGGTGTGCCTACAGCTTGTGGCATAGCACTTCCATTGAATGCATTGTATCCCTCTATAGAACCAGAAGCTCCGCCAGGAACATATGTGCTAAAAAAGTTTTGTACTAAAGGTAATAGAGGTGCATAAGCTGGATTGGCTCCTACCCCAGCATATAATGGAGGTAATACCTGACTGGCAACAGCTCCATAAGGAATAGCAAGTGGCCAATTTGTGACGTTCGCAGGAAGTGTCGCTCCTCCTCCTCCAACAATTTCTATAGGAGCATTTGGATCAAAGTCCTGAGCAGTAGTCTGTCCAGATAACCATACATCTAATACTCCAGGTGATTGGATTTGTACTGGGAAATCTACATAAGTTTCTAATGCACTAGGTCCAAAAACAGCTTGATTGTAAGTTAATCTGAAACTGTTTTTACTATTAGCTTTATAAACTAAGGCAATTCGAGGTGCAATTTTTCCTTTATCAACAAAATTTAATTTGTCGTATCTCAATGCATAAGTTAAATCAAGCTTCTCACCAAAACGAGAAGTTCCTTGACCGTAAAGTCCATAATTGATGTAATCATTATTCCCATCATTTGCTCCAAAAAGTGTGTTTTCTGAATCAGTCCCAATGTCTCTATAGTCAAGACCGAAAGTAAAATTAGAGTCTAAGAAATTAACAGCATCAAAGTTATATTGTAACTGAGCGTCTAATGCAGATCTTTTCGTAATTATTCTTTGGGCAGTCAAATAAAGATAAAAGGGAGAATTTTCGTCTCCACCATCGTTGAAGTTATAAGATACTTGTCCAAAAAGCCCGCCAGATTTAATCCTAGCCTGAGTCCAATAATCATTTCCAGCTGCATAACCAGGACCTTGTGATTGGTTTATCAATCCATTACCAGAATTGATACCACCAGACACTACAACATCAGTATTATCATTTGGTCTAAACTCTAAGTGAGCATTCGCCATAAAAGTTTCGTATTCATTCATGTAGGCGTTACCATCTCCATCGGGATCTATTTCAGATCTTGTAAGTATTGGAGTAGAAGGCACTTGAGAAGGATCAATTCTATTGTTTTTTACAATAGGCTGAAAGATACCATTTCTGGTAGCCCCATTTATTTGTGCAAGAAAATCAGCATCTTCAACAGGGTCCAAAGTAAACTCATCTCCCTTCTTGTATTGTGCATTTACTTTAAATCCAAACGTTTTTTTCTCATTTGCATAAGCATGTCGGATTGCACCAGATATAGTACTAAGGTTTCCGCCAATTAATTCGACTGAGGTTCCGGGTCTATCAATAGCCTTTTTAGAGAAAAAGTGGACAACTCCTGATTCTACTCCGGGACCATATAAAGCAGATGCTGCACCACGTACTACCTCAACTCTTTCTAAATCGAGGTTAGATAAACCTGATTGAAAAGCAAAAAAGGATCCTGAAGCTGGAGATTGTAAAAAACGATAGTCCAAAATAGGAAAAACACTGGTTCCAAAAACTCCTGAACCTGCTCTCATTTCAAAATTTACTGAATTCGCAGATTGTTGTTGAAATTGAATCCCAGGCACATTAATTAAACTTCTTATAGGATCATTAACATTGGCAGAGTTTTCAAGATCTTGTGATGAAATGATTGAAACGGATGCAGGTGCATCTAAAATCTTTTCTGATCTTCTTGAAGCAGAGATTACTACCTCATTTAAGTTTTGTCCGTAATCTAGAGCTACTAGAATAGTTTGATCTGCAGAGGTTACTTCTACCCTTTGAGAACTAAATCCAATATAACTAATTTCTATAGTCAGTGGTAATTCAGCTGAAGAATTCAAAATGAAGTTCCCGTCAAAATCAGCCACAGCACCTGTGTTTGAACCTAAAACGATAATATTGGCTCCAGGGATGGCTTCCTGATTCTCAGAATCAACAACAGTACCTGAAATTGATGTCTGAGCGTGAACTGTGTTTGCAAAAATTAATAGGAGTGCGAACAGTCCGTTTTTTAATACATTTTTTGTTTTCATATTTTTTGTTTTCAGTTTCTTTAGAACTTCTATAGATTAATCAGTTTGGTAAAATGAGTTTTTTGATTTAAATTTATTTAATGGCTTCTAAGTTACTACATTTTTGGAATAGGCTTTCGATTTTTTAAAATTTAAGACGCTACAAGAAGAATTTGTTTTGAACAAACAGAAACTATAAGAAAGTGACTTCTGTAAAATTCATGCCAAAAAAATGATTAGGTAAACTGAGCGGGATGACTTATTTTAGAAATCCAATTTATTCCATTTGAAACGTCTATTTTATTTTTTAGTCAAACAACTTTTACGCTATTACAACCACGTCTATTTCAGAAAAGTTGAAATCTATGGATATGAAAATATCCCTCAAGATGGAGGGGTTTTATTTTCTCCAAATCATCAAGGAGCCTTCCTAGACCCACTGATTGTTGCCTCTATGACCCCTGATCAAATGACATCACTAACCAGAAGTGATGTTTTTGGTGGACCATTTCAATGGTTTTTAGATGCTTCCAAAATGCTCCCAGTATACCGGATTCGAAATGGGTATAGTAATTTGAAAAAAAACGATTTGACTTTTGAAAAATGCTTTCAATTGCTTAGCGAAGGGAAATTCATGCTCATGTTTTCAGAAGGTGGTCACCACGATGAATATTTTTTACAAAACCTTTCTAAAGGAAGTAGTCGTTTAGTTTATCAAGCTTTTATGAAGTTTCCCAATAAAAAAATTTATTTACAACCAGTAGGAATAAACTATGGACACCACCGGCAACCCCGATGTACCTTACACCTGGTTTTCGAAAAGCCCATTGAGGTTGGTACCTCTTTGGACCCTAGTCTTAGTGAAGCAGAAAACATTAACAACTTAAAAATACAGCTTGAGAAGCAAATGAAAAAATGCCTTTGGTTACCAGAAAAATCTGAAAACTACGCGCTTTTAAAGCAAAAAATCAATCAGCACTCAACGCAACTTCCATTCGAAGATCTCAAAACGCTTTTAAAAAATAACCCTTCAAGACTTCCTGATCAAGATGAAAAAACAGCTTTTACCCGATTTATTGCCTTTTTACTCAGTATTCCTAACCTGATTCCATTATGGATAACTAGAAAAGTAATTTCAAAATTTGAGGATCTTGTTTTTATTAGCTCATTAAAATATGCAATGGGTGTTTTTTTCTTCCCATTGTGGTGGTTTGTAAGTAGCATGACAATTGCTTATATCTTTGGAAACACTGTGATGATGTGGTATCTTCTGATTTGTATTTTTAGCGCTTTCCTAAGACAAAGAATTTTGTTATTATAAATATATTATCAATAGAAATTTCTTATAGTTAGCTCATAACTCCACTGTAAAACTGTATCAAATTATAATATTATAATTTATTCTTATTATTTGTATTTTTTTCATAATTAAATATTATGTAGTTTGTTTTGTTGTTAGATTCGTAACTTTACAAAATGTATGATATTATAATCATTGGAGCGGGCCCCATCGGGCTGGCATGTGGAATTGAAACAGAAAAAAAAGGACTTAAATATTTGATATTGGACAAGGGAACTTTAGTTAATTCTCTTTACCATTATCCGATGAACATGACCTTTTTTTCGACTTCAGACAAGCTAGAAATTGGTGAAATTCCATTTATTTCTCACAACTCAAAACCAACCCGATCCGAAGCTCTTGAGTATTACAGAAGAGTAGCTTCTCATTGGAATTTAAAACTGAACCTGTATGAGGAGATAAATACTATTGATGTCAAAGCAGGTGGATATGAGATCCGGTCTTCAAAAAGAACCTATAGCTCACCAAATCTTATTATTGCAACAGGGTTTTATGACCGCCCATTTTTGTTGGGTGTCCCCGGAGAAACCCTCTCCAAAGTCAAACACTACTACACCGAACCACACCCCTATTTTGGCATGAATCTCGTTGTTGTTGGTGCTGCTAATTCAGCTGTAGACGTTGCACTAGAAACGTATAGAAAAGGAGCTAAAAGTGTAACCATGATTATTCGGGAAAATGAAATTGGAGAAAACGTGAAATATTGGGCAAGACCGGATATCGTAAACCGAATAAAAGAGGGAACAATCAAAGCTTATTTTCAAGCAGAGATAGATAAAATTACTCCAAATGAAGTTCATTTTAAAGATGCAGACGGTAAGCATGTTATTGAAAATGACTTTGTTTTGGCTATGACTGGTTATGAACCAAATTTTGAAATGCTTGAACAGCTTGGAGTAAACTTTCATCAAGACGAATTTAAAACTCCAATTTATGATCCACAGAGCATGGAGAGTAATGTAAAAGGAGTCTATCTAGCCGGAGTAGTTTGTGGTGGTTATAAAACCAACAAATGGTTTATTGAAAACTCCAGAGTTCACGCAGTTAAAATTTTAGACTCTATCTCAAAGAAATAGACTTTTCATTAAAAGAAAAAGTATTTCAATTAGTGTTTTCGTAAATTTGATAAAATATCAAAGTGAACGTATTAATTATTCCTGACTCATTTAAAGGAAGTCTCAGTGCCGCAGAAGTTGCTGGAATTATGGAGAAAACTGTCTTGAAAGTTTTTCCAAAAAGTAAATGCATGAGTATGCCTTTTTCTGATGGAGGTGAAGGTGCCTTATTTACTTTAAAATCAAATGCAGACGGTAGCTTAATAAAAAGTAAAACTACCGATGCTCTAAAAAGACCAATTAGCGCCCCTTATTTTATCTTTAAAGATCAAAAAACTGCTTGGATAGAGCTTTCCCAAACAGCCGGGCTCACCCAACTGAAAAAAGAAGAACGAAATCCACTAATAACATCTACTTGGGGGACAGGATTGATGATCCTTGAAGCGCTAGAACAAGGTTGTGAGACAATTTATTTAGGTATTGGAGGTAGTGCAACTCAAGACATAGGTACAGGAATAATACAGGCATTAGGAGGCCTCTTTTTAGATATAAAGGGCAATGAATTATCTTCAGGTGGTGGAGAATTGTATCGGCTAAATAAAATTGATCTAAGCGGACTACATCCTCAAGCACTTAAATGTAAATGGATTATTGCCTGTGATGTACAGAATACGCTAATTGGGAAAAATGGAACTGCGTATACTTATGCAAAGCAAAAAGGAGCTTCAAATAACGATATAGAGCAATTAGAGAAAGGTGGTATCCGCTTTGCAGAAATTGTTCAGAGACAATTTGGAATTGATGTAAGCAATATAAAAGGAGGTGGAGCAGCTGGCGGAGTTGGTGCTGGATTAATGGGACTTCTGGGGGCTTCATTAGAAAAGGGATTTGATTTATTAGCATCTCTAACGGGCTTATCTAATATCATTCCTTCTATGGATCTAATCCTAACAGGTGAAGGAAGTTTTGACGAACAAAGCCTTTATGGTAAATTGCCCATTCAGGTAGCGACTTTAGCGCACGAGAACAAAATTCCTGTATTTATTTTGACAGGAAAAGCAAAAATAAACGAATTAAAACAGCTCCCAAATTGCAAAATTATAGACTGTACCCCTGCAGGAATGACACTAGATATTGCTATGGCGAACGCTGCTCAAAATTTGGAACAAGCGCTTTTAGGAGGGCTACAATCGATAACTAACTAAAAGTATTCTATGCTATTTTCATTTGTCAGTATCCTTATTTCAATTTTATGGATTATTCTTGGCACTTCGGTTACAAAAATACACCCGTTTCTGGTACTCTTCTCAGCAGCCTTACTTTTAGCCTTTCTACTGGGGATTTCACCTATAGAAACCCTAAACCTTATACAAGGCGGATTCGGTCAGATTATTGAGAAAATTGGATTGTTGATTCTCTTCGGAACCGTAATTGGAGTTGCAATGGAGAAATCTAATGCAACACTTGCCCTTGCTAAGGGAATTTTAAAAATAATGAATCGACTTCCTCTCCCTTATGCTATAAGTTGTATTGGGTATTTGGTCTCAATTCCCGTATTCTGCGATGCTGCATTTGTCATCCTATCTCATTTAAATAAAACCTTGTCCCAACAAACTAAGACTCCTCTGGTAGGACTAACAGTAGCTTTGTCAACGGGATTATTTGCTCCTCATGTTTTGGTTCCTCCAACACCCGGGCCCCTTGCTGCTGCTGCAAATTTGGAGCTAGAAAATTTATTGCTACTTATTGCAATGGGTGCCTTAATCGCTTTTATACTTATACTGGTTGGAGGAGCGTATGGGAATTACCTTAACAAAAAAAATAAATTTATTGAAGAAATACCCAGTGAAGAAAATACAAAATCAGAAATAGCACTTCCTCCATTTATGAAAGCTGTGCTTCCTATTCTTGCACCCATCGTATTAATGTGCTTTGGGACCCTGCTTAAATTTCTCCCAGAGAATATTCCTGGATTATTATATCTAAGGTTTTTGACCCTACCAACAACCTCCTTAGGAATTGGAATGCTTTTTGCTTTTAGACTCACACAATTCAACAGAAAAGAATTTCTCAACAACTCAATAAAAAAAGGGATCGAACAAGCAGCACCTATCCTTATAATTACGGGAATGGGTGGCGCATTAGGAACGATAATACAAACAATTCCTTTAAAAACCTATGCAGCCTCTATTGCTTCTTTTGACAATTTAGGAATTCTGATTCCGTTTCTTATCGCTGCATTGTTAAAGTCAGCTCAAGGATCTTCAACAGTCGCAATTATTACAACTTCTTCACTGATTTTTCCTTTACTCCCTCTCTTAGGTTTAGATAGTGAAATGGGTAAGGTGTGGGCAATTATGTCCTTAGGAGTAGGTTCAATGACGGTCTCACACGCTAACGATTCCTATTTTTGGATTGTAGCTCAAATGAGTGGCATGGATGTAAAAACAGCTTATAAAACGCATACAATGGGAACCCTAATTCAAGGTGGAGTCGGTCTATTAGTAGTATGGGCAGGATATTGGATTTGGAACGTATTTTAATAAGAAGAATACGTAATCTCTAAAACAACTTTTTTGTCAGACAATTCATCTGCTGGATGAGAGCCTACCAAAACACTTCCAATCGGATTGAGTGTTGCTGCGCGAGGATACTTTATAATGGGGTCATCAGAAAAATTCTTAATTCCTTCTATGATTGAATTATCTTCTATATTGGCTGAAACTACAAGCCCCAAATCAAGATTTAAAGAGTCGTTTCTTATAATGTTTGAGATATGTTTGGTAAGGTTGAATGAATATTTGTAGGGCTTATTACTTTCATCGTATTCCAAAAGTCCACCAAAAATATTTTTATTCCTATTGGTTCCAGAAGATGAAATGCTGTTATCTCCAAAATAATCTAAAAGTGGAGAGCCGGATTCGTATTCGTATAAATACAATCTTTGCGCTAAAAGTTCTGCGGAAATCTCGGTTTGATCCGAATCAAGATAGAACTCAAGTTTTGCTTTGCTGATTAACCAATTTTGTTGTCTCAAATTATTTAGCACTTCTGTGCCTTCACTATTTTCATTTGAAAATAAACGGATTTTACCATGGTATTTTCCGCTTTTAATGTAGAGCCTATCAGAAGGTAAATTCTGATTTGATGAAATTATTCCTTCTTGAATAGATGCATTAAATCCTTCATTTTTGAGGGTATTTATACGAATTCCAGAAAGCCCAAGCGTATACTCTCTTTGTATCTTATCAATTCTGTCGTCTGCGATCTCATCTGAAGTCCCGTTGGTGCTGTATTGATCAAATTCATATTCCACTTTAACAACTGCATTTTGAATATCCAAAAGCATATAAATGTCATCTGAGAAGTTTTCCGTACGGACAATGATCCCACGCATGGCTTCTTGAAAAGCTGCACTTGATGCAAGAGATGGTGACCCCTCCATATCAATCAAACGCCTTTGGAAAAAATCTGTATCCAGAGCAACTCTGATTCTTGGAGATAATCGAGTCTCAACCCGAGTTGTTTCATCTATATCTTCCGTATCAGGATCATCTTCCTTATAATTGAATCGAAGCTCCTCAAAATTCAAGTTGATCCGATCTTCAAATAAAACTTCATTATAAAAACCTTTTTCAAAATAATCATCAGAAGAATAATAAACTTGTCTTGATTCAAAATTTTTAGTAGGGTCTAATGCGTTTAAGTAGTATGTTGATTCATAAACTTTCAAATCAAAACTAGCATTTGGGTTTCCATAGATGGAATCAATTTGATATACTTTATTTTCTTCCTCATATGCATCATTCTCATCATCGTTATGGTCCAATATACCATCTCCATCACTGTCAGAACTTAGAGGATTAAGCCCAGCTTGAGTCTCCAAAAGGTCGGAAAGTTCATCTGAATCAGAATTACTTTGAGGATCGTCGGGATCGGCATCCAAAGAATCAATTACACCATCGTTATCTCTATCGTTAAGATTATTAAAAAATGGGATTTCTAAATAAACAGCTGTCACTGTTTCATTTTCAGGTATAATTGAAATTTGGTCTTGATTTTGTTCGTCCTCTAACTCCTGACTATAATTTCCAAAGGTTGTCGATTCTGAAAGGACAAGTTGACTTACAAAACTTGCTTGAGATTTTCCGAAAACTGGATGCTCGATACTTCCAAGTTGGATAAGCGGCAAATTATTTGATTGAACTTTATCAAGCCCTTCTTGAAAAGTGAAAACATCAAATCTATTGGTAGTTAATTCGAGTGTTTGATCTTGTAAAAGAGATACGCCTACAGGATAAAAGTCTTTATTACATGACCATAAAGATAATCCAAGGCAAAAACTTAAAAAAAGTCTAACTGTGATTCGCATACAAAGGTGATGGTAATTAAAACTTTTTAGAATAAAATTTAATATAAACATCTTCATCTTTTGATTCATCAAAATTTAGATGAGGTTTATTGCTTTTTTTAATCTCTTCAATTAGATCATCTGGAATGTTTTCTGAAGCCATAATTAAACCATCAGAGTGAGCAATAGCCAACTTAGTCAAAGCCTCATAGTTTGCTGTTTTCAGCACCTCTGAAAGTTTTTCATCGATTTTATCAAAAGTTACTTTTTCTTGAAACTTCTCAGAAAAAACTCCCTCAAAATTAGATTCATAAATGGAACTTATGATTTTACTGTCTGCAAATAAAGGTTCATCACCAAAATAGGTCTTGAGGTATAAAGGGAAAAGCGCGGTAAACCACCCATGAAGATGAATTACATCTGGAGCCCAATTAAGTTTTTTGACCGTTTCTACTACTCCTTTTGTAAAGAAAATCATTCTTTCGTCATTGTCTTTAAAACAATTCCCCTTTTCATCATGCAAGATAGCACGACGTTTAAAATATTCTTCGTTGTCAATAAAATAAACTTGCATTCGCTCTTTAGGAATGGATGCTACTTTAATGATTAAGGGCATATCCATATCATTAATAACGAGATTCATTCCAGAAAGGCGTATAACCTCATGTAATTGATGCCTTCTTTCATTGATCAATCCATACCTAGGCATAAATATTCTTGTCTGACCACCATGCTCATTAATAGCCTTGGGTATCTGAAATGAATTAACGGCTTGTTCGGTTTGAGGTAGATAAGGTACTACCTCTGAGGAAATGATTAATACTCTTTTATCCTTCATATATTGTGATGTCCGTGCAGAAAAGCTTTGCAAAAGTACAAAATTAATGCACATATACTTAAAAACTGCCTACTTTAGCACTGTTAATCATTTACTAAATGATCGTCATTCACACTGCTAGAGAGCTTAGAAAACAAATTCAGCTTAAAAAAACATCTGTCGGACTTGTGCCAACAATGGGTGCCTTGCACACTGGTCACCTGTCCCTTGTAAAACGAGCTTCAGAAGAAAATCATTTGGTAATTGTGAGTATTTATGTAAACCCTACACAATTTAACGATAAAAAAGATTTAGAAAATTATCCGAAAAACTTAGATCAAGATCTAGAATTGCTTCAATCATCATCAGAAAACATCATTCTTTATGCACCAGAAAATGATGATATATATCCAGACGGTATGGTGCCTAAAAATTTTGATTTTGGAAGTCTCGCTCTACAAATGGAAGGATTTTCAAGGCCCGGACACTTTGATGGTGTAGCAACAGTAGTAGAGGCGCTTTTAAAAAATACAACCCCAACAAGAGCTTATTTTGGTGAAAAAGATTTTCAACAACTGACTATTATTAAGGAACTAAACAAGCAACTTAAATTGGGGGTAGAAATCATTAGTTGTCCGATAATACGTGAAAAAAACGGTTTAGCAATGAGTTCAAGAAACCAACTCTTATCTCCTAAAGACCGAGAAGAAGCCAAAGTCATTTTTAAAAGCCTTGAAGCAATTCTTAAACACGCTGAAAAATGGACTCCACACCAAATGAAACAATTTTTCATAGCCGAAGTTGAAAATCTTAAAGGCTTTAAAGTTGAATACTTTTCTGTAGCATCACCGTCGGATTTAATTCCAGTAGATCACATAGAACAACACAAAATGTACAGGATTTTTGTTGCAGTTTATGCTGGAAAAACGAGGTTGATAGATACCGTAGAATTGAAGAGAAAATAATACCTTTGATCCATGCTTATTGAAGTCTTAAAATCAAAAATCCATAGAGTTACAGTCACGGATGCAGACCTAAACTATATTGGAAGTATTACATTAGACAAAGTGCTAATCGATGCAGCAAATCTGATCGTAGGAGAGAAAGTTCAAGTTGTGAATATAAACAATGGTGAACGGCTCGAAACTTATGTTATTGAAGGGGAGTCTGGTTCTGGAGAAGTGACCTTAAACGGTCCCGCAGCTAGAAAAGTTCAAAAGGGTGATGTCATCATCATAATTAGTTATGCCCAAATGGAGCTCGAAGCCGCCAAAGCATTTAAACCTACACTTATTTTTCCAAACGAAACAAATAATTTACTTCAGTAGCTTTTGAAAACAATCAAATCCTTTCTCAAGATTACCATTCCCTTGGGTGTTGGGGTATTTTTTATTTATCTCACATACAACTCAACCTCTGATGAAGAGCGAAAACTAATTCTTGAATACATTCAAAAAGCCGATTCAAAAATTATTTTGATTTCTGTTTTTTTTGGGATTCTAAGTCATTTATCCAGAGCTTACAGATGGAAGTTTTTGCTTGCTCCTTTAGGCTATAAGCCTCGCCTAATAAACTCCATTTTAGCGGTTCTGATAGCTTATATATCCAATCTTGGAATACCACGTTCTGGGGAAATCTTTAGAGCAACCTCTCTTAGCACCTATGAAGATATCCCTTTTGAAAAAGCATTTGGTACCATCGTAGCAGAGCGATTGGTAGATCTCATGATATTATTGGCTTTTATATTGATCGCCTTAAGTCTTCAGTTCGATCTTTTTTGGGGTATTCTCCAAGAGAAAAGTATTTCTTTAAATGAATTAGGTATTGGAATAGCCGCTCTAATATTAAGCTATTTTGTCTTAAAAAATCGCTTTGCTAAAAGTGAAAACGCCTTAGTTTTAAAAATTAAAAAATTTATTTCTGGACTCGCAGAAGGTATTATGAGTCTTCAAACCATGCCGAAAAAAGGAGCCTTTATCTTCCACACATTATTTATTTGGTCAATGTATTTGGCTATGTTTTATGTTATAAAATGGACTGTTCCAGAAACGGCCTCCCTAGGTCTGAATGCTATACTTCCTGCATTTGTCATTGGAGGGCTGGCAATTTCAGCTACCAATGGAGGAATTGGAATTTATCCCTTTTCGGTTGCTCTAGTTTTAGCTACTTTCGGCGTTTCTAATGAGTCAGGATTGGCTTTTGGATGGATAATGTGGACCTCTCAGACCATGATGATTATCATCTTTGGTAGTCTTTCTTTTTTTGTGCTACCTTTAGTTAATCGACAAAAAAAGAGTGAATCTTCCTAGATGGCTAAACTGAAAAAAGCTTATTTCTGTCAAAGTTGTGGTACGCAACATGCACAATGGCAAGGTCAATGCAATGCGTGTCGTGCTTGGAATACCCTGGTTGAAGAAATTATCGAAAAAGAAAAGGTGCCAAACTGGAATACAGATCCCAAAACAAGTACATCAAAACCTATCCCCCTGAGCGAAGTCGCAACTGGGGAAATACCAAGGATTAAAACAACAGACCAAGAATTAAATCGTGTTTTGGGAGGAGGATTCGTACCAGGATCAGTCATTCTTTTGGGCGGAGAGCCAGGAATTGGAAAATCTACACTACTGCTTCAGTTATCCTTAAGTATTGATAAAAAGGTTCTTTATGTTTCGGGAGAAGAAAGTCAACAACAAATCAAACTTCGTGCAGACCGAATGGGGTTGAGTTCGGATTCCTGCTTTCTACTTAGTCAAACTGATACCCAAAAGATTTTTGAACAGTTTCCAAAACTGAGTCCTGAATTACTCATTATAGATTCTATTCAGACCCTTCACACCCCTCATATAGAAAGTGGAGCTGGTAGTGTTTCTCAAATAAAAGCTACAGCAGCAGAACTCATACAATATGCTAAAGCCACCCATACTCCTGTAATATTGGTAGGACATATTACAAAAGACGGTGCCATTGCTGGGCCCAAAATACTTGAACATATGGTAGATACCGTCCTTCAGTTTGAAGGTGATCGAAACCATGTGTACCGTATTTTACGAGCTCAAAAAAATCGTTTTGGAGCCACCTCTGAAATTGGGATATACGAAATGCAAACTCAAGGATTACGTCAAGTTCATAATCCAAGTGAAATGCTTATTTCTCCAAAAGATGAAGTCTTGAGTGGGCATGCTATTGCAGCAACAGTAGAAGGCTTACGCCCAATGATGATCGAGGTTCAAGCTTTAGTCAGTACCGCTGTTTATGGCACGCCACAACGCAGTTGTACTGGATTCAATGCAAAAAGACTGAATATGCTTTTAGCTGTACTTGAAAAAAGAGCTGGCTTCGCACTGGGAAGTAAAGATGTCTTTATCAATATTACTGGAGGAATTAATATCGAAGATCCTGCATTAGACTTAGCCGTAATAGCAGCTTTACTCTCTAGTTATCACGATACTCCTATTTCACAACATGTTTGTTTTGCTGCGGAAATTGGACTTTCTGGAGAAATCCGCCCTGTAGCAAAAGCAGAATTAAGAGTACAAGAAGCTGAAAAATTAGGCTTTGAAAATATTGCGCTTTCTAAATTCTCCAAATTGGGATCTGACCCAAAAACAATCAAGCCTCTATATTTCACAAAGGTAAAATCCCTTACAGATTTCTTGTTTTAAAAATTAAAAAATTAACGAAAACCGAGTATCTTCGATTGAACTAATCTCTGACTAAAGATGGATAAAATTGTCTCTCAATTTTTGGCACAAGTTAATGCCCGTAACCAAAACGAACCCGAATTCATGCAAGCCGTCACTGAAGTGGCTGAAACTGTAATTCCTTATATCGTCAAACAAGATATTTACTATGGGCAGAATATTTTACTTAGAATGGTAGAGCCCGAACGTGTTGTTTCTTTTCGAGTCGCCTGGATCGATGACAATGAAGAGATTCAAGTAAACAGAGGTTATAGAATTGAGATGAATTCAGCAATAGGACCATACAAAGGGGGGCTCCGATTTCATCCTAGTGTAAATCTAAGTATCCTTAAGTTTCTAGCCTTCGAACAAATATTTAAAAATAGCCTTACTACGCTCCCTATGGGAGGAGGAAAAGGAGGATCCGATTTTGATCCAAAAGGAAAGTCAGATACTGAAGTAATGCGTTTTTGCCAAAGTTTTATGACGGAACTTTTCAGACATATTGGACCCAACAGGGATATTCCTGCTGGAGATATTGGAGTAGGTAGTAGAGAAATTGGTTACTTATTCGGACAGTACAAACGCTTGAAAAATGAATTTACCGGTGTATTGACTGGCAAAGGCGTTTCTTGGGGAGGATCTTTAATCCGCCCAGAAGCAACTGGTTATGGTGTAGTTTATTTTGCTCGTCAAATGTTAGCACACCAAAACGAAGGTTTAGAAGGAAAAACAGTCGTTATTTCAGGTTCTGGTAATGTGGCCCAATTTGCTGCTGAAAAAATCATCCAATTGGGTGGAACCGTATTGACTTTGTCAGATTCTTCTGGCTATATCTATGATGCGGATGGTATAGATGAAGAAAAATTAGCCTATGTCATGAATTTAAAAAACGTAAAACGCGATCGGATTCATCACTATGTGACCAAGTATCCCAAGGCTACTTTTCATGCTGGAAAAACACCATGGGAAGTTCCCTGTAAGGTTGCTTTGCCCTGTGCTACACAGAATGAATTGGATGGAAAAGCTGCTGCTCTATTAATCAAAAATGGATGTCTTTGTGTGAGCGAGGGTGCAAATATGCCAAGTACTCCAGAAGCCATAGAACAATTTGCTAATCACAAAGTCCTCTTTGCTCCAGGAAAAGCTTCAAATGCCGGAGGTGTTGCAGTTTCTGGACTTGAAATGGCACAAAATTCACTAAGATACAGCTGGTCCAGAGAAGAAGTAGATCAACGTTTACAAACCATAATGAATGATATTCACAAATCTTGTGTTCAATTTGGAGCGGAGGGAGATCATGTGAATTACGTAAAAGGTGCAAATATTGCTGGCTTTGTCAAAATTGCTGATGCCATGCTTGCTCAAGGTGTAGTTTAAATCAATCATTTAAGATGAATGATTCTATTCAGGCTGTAGTTTTGGGAACATTACGCTATGGAGATTCCAGTCTTATTGTGTCTTGTTATACAAAACAGCATGGACTTCAGTCATATATGTTGAAAGGAATACTCTCAGCAAGACGCAAAAAAAAAATTTCAAAATCTTACTTCGAACCTCTTAATCTTCTAGAATTTCAAGCAAAAAAAAATAGAGACAATAGTTTGGGATATCTTCAAGAGGCTAATTTATTACACCCTTTTATTTCAATCCCATTCGACCTTAGAAAAAAAGCCCTCGTATTTTTTTTGGCAGAAGTCATTCAACAAGTGGTAAAAGAAGAAGAACAAGCCAATCCAGCTTTATTTGATTATATTGAAAATAACTTGCTTTGGCTCGACCAACATGATGAAATTGGACTCTTTCATGTTAAAACAATGCTTGACCTGACTAGCTTTATGGGATTCTCTCCTAATCTATCGAATCGTGATGCCTCCTATTTTGATCTGGAAACAGGCTGTTTAACAAATAGTAAACCTACGACACATTATATTGAAGGAAATTTGAAGGATTTATGGATTAACGTTTTAGGCACGAAATTTGAAGACATAGAAAAAATAAAAATTAATAGAAAAGAAAAAGCTACTCTTTTGGAATATTTAATTAGTTATTTCAAATTACATTTACAACAATTCAGACCACCAAAATCAACAGAAATATTGAATGAGCTATTTAAAGTTTCATAGTAGCCTTTTATTGCTTATTGCACCACTAATGATACTGGGGCAAGAAGTCCTTGTTTTAGATGGAGTTTCTGATTTTCCTCTAGAGGGAGTTGCATTGTATAATACATCTAAAACAAAATCCATTTTAACCGATGTAGAGGGAAAGGCGCCTCTGAATAATTTTTCTGATACAGATACAATAATGGTTCAGTTTTATGGTTTTGAGACCCTAAAGCTATTACTGAGTGCAGATGAATTAAATAATGGCTTAACTATACTTTTACAGCCCAAAGACCAAACTCTGGATGAAGTCATTCTCTCTGTAGGAAGAAACCCAACTGCCCGAAAACAAATCGCAGAAAAAGTTGCTGTGATTGATGCTCAAACCATTACTTTACAACGTCCAGCTACAGGCGCAGAATTAGTAAGTTTAAGCCCTGGAGTTCGGATTCAAAAATCTCAAGGTGGTGGTGGAAGCCCTGTCATCAGGGGGTTTGAAGCTAATCGAATTTTGATGGTTGTTGATGGTGTCAGAATGAACAACGCAATTTATAGAAGCGGACACCTTCAAAATGCGATAACAGTAAATCCAAATATTGTAGAACGAGTTGAAGTCATCTATGGATCCTCATCCGTTGCCTATGGTTCTGACGCCTTAGGAGGAGTAATTCACTACTATACCAAAAGTCCTTTAATCAATAGCGAAAAGAAAAATATCTCTTCGTTTTCTACAGATTTTTCTTCAGCAAACAACGCCACAATTAATTCTATTTCAACTGAATTGAGCTTTAAAAAATGGGCAAGTTTAACCAGTATAAGTTATTCTGGATTTGGAGATATTCGAATGGGGAAAAACAGATCTCATGGATATGACCAATGGGGGCTAACACCCTTTTACTCATCAAATTCTAGAACATCTTTCAGTCCATCTCCACTACAAAATGAAAATCCCTTGATTCAGAAAAACACCTCTTACAACCAGTTGGATCTTTTTCAAAAATTTTTAGTTCAAATAGATGATCAAAATCAATTTCAACTCAACATACAATATTCAAATTCTTCTGATATTTCTAGATATGATAAGCTCACTGAAGAAAGAAACGGAACGCTCAGATATGCTGAATGGTATTACGGACCTCAAAAAAGACTACTTGTAGCACCTCAATTAAAACTGTTTCCTCAAAAGAAATTTTTAAATTCTGGGAAAATCACTGTGGCCTACCAAGCAATAGAGGAGTCTAGAAACTATAGGTCCTTTGGAAGTTTAACTCGAAATACGCAAAAAGAAAATGTTAATCTGTGGAGTTTAAATGGTGATTTTGAATTTAATTACACCAAACTGCATTCTTTTTCCTATGGTTTTGAAGCCACTTATAATGATGTTTCCTCAATCGCATCTAAAAAAGATTTAGAATTGCAACAAAATCAAATCATAGGTTACTCTCCTAAACTTCCTATCCCAACTCGCTATCCCAGCAAAGGAAGTTCATATACTAGTTTTGCAGGGTTTGTGAATTGGATATGGGATTTCAATCCTAAATTGACCCTGAATCTTGGAATTCGACTTACTAGTACAAATCTTCTTGCAAAATGGAAAGAGTATTATAACATCAATGCGCTCTTAAGTATGGTAAACCTTGATGCTACTGCTTTAACTGAAACACTCGCTCTTACATACAGACCATCAGAAAAGATTCAATGGAACGCCATTATCTCAAATGGTTTTCGAAATCCAAATATTGATGATGTAGGAAAAATTAGAGAAAGTAAGGGAACCTTAATCGTGCCAAATCCTTCTCTATTTCCCGAATATGCCTATAATTTTGAGTTAGGAGTCACTAAATATTTTGAACAGCCAAAAAACTACATTTCTGTTAGAGGGTTTTCTACAATTATTTCCAGGCATATTGGCCGTAATCAATATTCCATCTTTGCAGATACCACTACATCTGATGAGTTTACAATAATATATAATAACGAAGAAGTTGAAACATTTGCTAATAATAATTTAGGGGATCGATATCTCCTTGGGGCTTCAATTGATGGCTATCTCTCAATACTAGAGCCGCTTTCTCTTCGTGGAAACCTCTCCATCATAGATGCTGCGGAATCTAAAAAATACGGCCCGCTACCTTCTATTTCCCCTGCATTTGGGCGTGTTTTTTTGCTTTATCAAAAAACTAAATGGCTAACCCATCTCGCTTTTCAGTTTAGTGCAAAGAAAAAAGTATCTGACTATAGCTTAGGGGGAGAAGATGGTTTGGAAGAAACTCCCTTAATCTCTGAAACTCCAGAACGTTATGCCGGAACTCCCGCTTGGAGTGAGGTCTCTTTTCTTAGCCAATACCGTTTGAAAGAAAATACTTTGATACGTATTGCTCTAGATAATATTTTTGACATTCACTATCGCGAATTTGCTTCTGGCATATCTGCTCCTGGTAGAAACTTAAAAATCGGGCTTAACTATTCATTTTAAAAGGAGTTCATATCAAATAGGAAGTCAAATTTTTCGTTACGATATTTGCCCGAAATTAATTACTTTCGCACATTAATATGTGCATGATTTAGAGCTCCACTCTATATTCATTTACAAATAACTTTCAAAAACCAAGCAAGGTGAAGTTTAAAGAATATAAAAATCTTGATTTACCTCAACTCTCAAGAGAAATTCTAGAGGAGTGGAAAAAAAACGACACCTTTTCAAAAAGTATAAGCACCCGAGAAGGAAAGCCACCGTTTATTTTTTATGAAGGACCGCCTTCGGCAAACGGAATGCCTGGGATTCACCATGTTATGGCGAGAACAATTAAAGATATCTTTTGCCGGTATAAAACTCAAAAAGGCTTTCAAGTAAATCGTAAAGCCGGATGGGATACCCATGGACTACCTGTTGAACTTGGTGTTGAAAAAGAACTTGGTATTTCAAAGGATGCTATAGGAAATAGCATTTCGGTTGAAGAATACAATGCTGCTTGTAAAAAAGCAGTCATGCGCTATACCGATGTTTGGAATTCCCTCACAGAACGAATAGGCTATTGGGTGGACATGGACGACCCTTATCTTACCTATACCCCAAAATACATGGAGTCTGTTTGGTGGTTAATAAAGCAGATTTACGAAAAAGGTTTGCTCTACAAGGGATATACCATTCAACCGTATTCACCTATGGCGGGTACTGGCTTAAGTTCTCACGAACTTAATCAACCTGGGACTTATCAAGATGTTACCGACACTACAATCACTGCTCAGTTTAAAGCAATTGAAGACACCCTCCCACCAGCTCTTAAAGGAGAAATACCTCTATATTTTTTAGCTTGGACTACAACCCCTTGGACACTCCCCTCAAATACAGCTCTAACTGTTGGGAAAAAAATTGAATATGCTGTAATCAGCACTTTTAATCAATACACTTTTGAAAAAGTAAGGGTTGTAATCGCAAAAGATTTAATTTCCAAACAGTTTGGAAAAAACTATTCCCCTCAGGAAAGTCTTCATGAATTCAAAGCTGGAGATAAAAAAATCCCGTACAAAATTGATGTTGTAATTAAAGGTTCGGACTTGCTCGAAATTCGTTACGAGCAGCTTTGGTCTGAGGCACCTCTCCCGCTTACTCACCCTGAAAATGCCTTTCGAGTTATTTCTGGTGATTTTGTGACTACAGAAGATGGAACCGGAATCGTTCATACTGCCCCAACTTTTGGAGCAGACGATGCCAAGGTCGCTAAAGAAGCTACTCCTGAAGTCCCTCCCTTATTAATTCAAGATGAAAATGGCAATCTCGTCCCCCTTGTAGATCTTCAAGGAAGGTTCAGAAAAGAAGTAGGCCTTTTGGGAGGACAGTTTGTAAAAAACGAATATTATCCTGAAGGCAAAACACCGGAACGCTCTACCGATGTGGACATTGCTATTCAGCTTAAAGAAGAGAATAAAGCTTTTAAAGTAGAAAAATATGTTCACTCCTATCCCAACTGTTGGAGAACAGATAAACCTATTTTATATTATCCTTTAGACTCTTGGTTTATTAAAGTTACTGAAGTAAAAGACCAGATGACAAGTCTCAACAAAGAAATCAACTGGAAGCCTAAATCTACGGGAGAAGGTCGCTTTGGAAACTGGCTCGCAAATGCAAATGACTGGAACCTTTCCCGATCTAGATTTTGGGGCATCCCACTTCCAGTATGGAGAACAGAAGACGGGAAAGAAACAAAAGTAGTTGGTTCTATTGGTGAATTAAAATCTGCTATAGAAGCGTCTGTTTCTAAAGGATACATGACTCATAATCCTTTCGAAGGGTTCGTTGAAAATGATTTTAGTGAAACCAATTACGAGCAAATAGACCTTCACAAACACATAGTAGATAATGTAATTCTTTGCAGTAGTGACGGAAGGCCCATGCATAGAGAAACTGATTTAATTGATGTGTGGTTTGACTCTGGCTCAATGCCCTACGCACAGTGGCATTATCCATTTGAGAATAAAGAACTTATTGATCAAGGAGATTGTTTCCCCGCAGACTATATCGCTGAGGGAGTTGATCAAACTCGAGGTTGGTTTTACACACTTCATGCAATCTCTACTTTAGTTTTTGGGAAAAAAGCTTATAAAAATGTGATTTCAAATGGACTGGTTTTAGACAAATCAGGTCAAAAAATGTCCAAGCGATTGGGTAATGCCATTGATCCTTTTGAAACATTAGACCAATTTGGTCCAGATGCTACACGCTGGTATATGATTTCGAATGCGAATCCTTGGGACAACCTAAAATTCGATGTCGAAGGGATTGGTGAAGTCAAAAGAAAGTTTTTTGGAACACTTTATAATACCTATTCATTTTTTAGCTTATATGCCAATATTGATGGCTTTGATCCACAAAAAGTAACCCGAGTTCCGCTAAACAAAAGAGCTGAATTGGATCAATGGATTTTATCAGAATTACATACTCTTATTCAAGAAGTTGATTTAGCGTATGAAGACTATGAACCCACAAAAGCTAGCCGTGCAATTTCTGATTTTGTCCAAGAAAAACTCAGTAATTGGTATGTTCGTTTATGTCGAAGACGTTTCTGGAAAGGAGAATATGGAGAAGATAAAATTGCTGCTTACCTTACTCTTCATGAGTGTTTGACTACAGTTTGTCAATTGGCAGCACCCGTTGCGCCATTTTACATGGATCGCTTGTATCAAGATTTGAACCTTACCTCTGTAGAGTCCGTCCATTTAACGGATTTCCCCAAAATAAAAATAGCCAACATCAATTCAGAATTGGAACAACAAATCAATACTGCACGGACACTCACTTCATTGGCTTTATCATTACGGAAAAAAGAACAGATAAAAGTGAGGCAACCGTTACAAAAAATGATTATTCCTGTTAAAAATGATAAAGAAAGGAAACGTATTGAAAATAGTATTGAGCAACTAAAAAGTGAAATCAATATCAAAACTGTGGAGCTTCTAGATGATGCCAACAGTTTGTTAGTCAAAGAAATTAAACCCAACTTTAAGACATTGGGACCTCGTTTTGGCAAAGATCTTAAAGCTGTTACTCAGGCTATCAGTAGCCTGAACACTCAAGAAATTCAAGAACTTGAAGAGCAAAATAGCATTGAGATTTTAATCAATGGAGCCCCAGTCCGTTTGGAGGTTAGTGATGTTGAAGTTTTTTTTAAAGATATTGAAGGCTGGCAAGTTGCACAAAATGATAAAATGACCGTTGCTTTGGACATGACAATAACTCCTGAACTAAAAAAAGAAGGTCTAGCAAGGGAATTAATCAATCGTGTTCAAAATCACAGAAAAGACACTGGATTAGAAGTTACAGACAAAATCGATATTTATTTAAAAGAAGAACAGGAACTACAAGCTGCAGTTGCAGAAAATAAAAGTTATATCTTGTCTGAAACTTTGGCCAACAATTTAACGTTTAGACCATTAATGGAAGATGGCTTCCCCCTCGAATTTGATAATATCACAACAGCAATAAAGATTAAAAAACTAAAGTCATGAGCGAAAAAACAAGATATACGGATGCAGAACTTCAAGAATTTAGAGCCCTAATTGAAGAAAAAATTCAAAAAGCTAAGGCTGATTTAGTTCTCCTTAAAAGTGCCTATATGAACGACGGTAATAACGGAACGGAAGATACTGCTCCTACCTTCAAAGCTTTTGAAGAAGGCTCTGAAACCATGTCTAAAGAGGCAAATACACAACTTGCAATCCGTCAGGAAAAATTTATAAGGGATTTAAAAAATGCTTTAATCCGTATAGAAAACAAAACCTATGGCGTTTGTCGTGTTACGGGTAAATTGATTAACAAAAAACGTTTGTATCTAGTGCCTCATGCCACATTGAGCATAGAAGCAAAAAATATGCAAAAATAGCAATCCCCTCATTCTGAAAACTCAAAAAACATATTTTACACTCCTTTGGGCAATAGGTATTATCGTATTCGTTTTACTTGTTGATCAGTCCAGTAAAATCTATATTAAACTTAACTACCCCCTATCTAGTTATGGTGTCCCACCCATAGTCGATTGGGGTTTTTTTAAACTTCTGTTTGTTGAAAATAGTGGAATGGCAATGGGAACCAAGCTCAGCGATTTAATCCCTTTTATTTCAGAAAAAAAAGCAAAACTTATCCTGACACTTTTCAGACTAGTTGCTATTGGAGGTTTAGGCTATTGGCTATGGGACTCATTGAAAAAGGAAACTCATCTGCTGTTGAAGTGGGCTTTAGCGCTTATTTTTGCAGGTGCTCTGGGAAATATTATTGATTCTGTCTTTTACGGCATCCTTTTTTCAGATAGTTATGATTCTGTTGCAACACTTTTCCCTGACAAAGGATACGCGCCCTTATTTTATGGTCATGTTGTAGACATGCTTCAGTTTCCACTTGTAGAATGGGATTGGCCGGATTGGATCCCCTTCATCGGTGGAGATCACTTTTTATTTTTCCAATACATTTTCAATGTAGCCGATACTGCCATAAGCACCGGTGTTGGAATATTAATTGTTTTTAACAAAAAGATTTTCAAACAGTAGATTAAAAAGCAACTGTTTTAGTTGGGCAAACACAAAAATCTAGGGGAATGTCTCCTGAATAAACATCATCAATTTCAGGGATAGGATCGAAAAATGAAAGTCCAATTTTTACTATTTCTGGTTTACATTGTCCTAAAAATCGATCGTAATAACCTTTTCCATATCCGACACGATGCCCTTTTTCATCACAAACCAGTAATGGTACAAAAACTACTTGCAATAGAGAAACATCGATCTCAATTCCTTCAGCTGGTTCTGGAATATTCCATTTATTTTTCACTATTCTTGTGTTGTCTGTAAGTAGAATATGTTCCAAGTCGTTGTTGTTTTTGACTTTAGGAAGGACCACCTGTTTATCTCTACCCTGCAATAGGGTCAGTATAAGGGTTGTATCTATTTCGTTTTTAGCTGATATGGATAAAAATAAATGGAAGTAATCCAAACTCCATATAGGTAGATCTAAACAGCGATTTGCAATATCAAAACTCATATTTTCATGAATTTCTTCTGAAAGTGCTTGCCGCTTTTTCAAATAAAGTTCTCGAAGTTCAGTTTTAGAGTGCTTCATTTTCATTAAATCCTTCTATCTAACATTTCAATACCAAAGAAAATCAATATTTTCGTTTTGTGAAATCAGATCAGCTTGAAATTCAAATAAAAACACTTCCAGAAGTGGCAGGGGTCTATCAGTATTATGATAAGCAAGAGAAAATAATTTACATAGGTAAGGCCAAAAACCTAAAAAAACGCGTCAATTCTTATTTCACTAAAACTCATGACAACCGAAAGACGGCATTACTAGTTAAAAATATCGCCCGCATTACACATATAGTTGTGGACACTGAAATGGATGCACTCCTTTTAGAAAACAACCTGATAAAAAAATACAAACCCCGTTACAATATTCTTTTAAGGGATGATAAAACCTACCCGTGGATTTGCATAAAAAAAGAGCCTTTCCCACGTGTCTTTTTCACCCGAAGAGTGATCAAAGATGGTTCTGAGTATTTTGGCCCTTACACCAATATGAAAACCATTAGAACATTGTTGGATTTGATTCGAAATTTATATCCTCTTAGGAGTTGTAATTTCGATTTAAGCGAAGAAAAAATCAATTCTAAAAAATACAAGGTTTGTTTGGAATACCATATTGGAAATTGTCACGGCCCTTGTGTTGGTAAGGTTGAACCCGCATATTACGAAGCAGATATAGACAGCATTCGAAATATTGTAAAAGGGAACTTTAAAAGCGCAATTGTAGCCCTAAACAAAGAAATGAATGGCTATGCTGAAGTCATGGAATATGAAAAAGCACAATGGATAAAAGAAAAAATTGACAGTCTTGAAAACTACCAGTCGAAATCTACTATTGTAAACCCCAAGATCAATCATGTAGACGTATTTTCAGTGATCTCTGATGAAAGCTATGGTTACATCAACTATATTCAGGTATCATTTGGTTCCATTGTCCGATCACATACCTTGGAGATCAAGAAGAAATTAGACGAGTCTGATGAAACATTACTTCAGTTAGGGATCGTTGAAATTCGGCAGCTATTTTCAAGTACAGCTACAAAGGTGTTCCTTTCTCAAAATGTTTCTTTGGGTGAAACTTTAAAAGTAGAAGTCCCGCAACAAGGAGATAAAAGAAAGTTAGTAGAAATGTCTCTCCGAAATGCAAAATACTTCAGAATGGAACGGTTTAAACAAATGAAAATCGTAGATCCTGATCGGCATATCAAGCGAATTATGGAGCAAATGAAAAAAGATTTAAGGCTGCCCCATGCTCCCTATCACATTGAGTGTTTTGACAACTCAAACATTCAAGGAACTCATCCTGTTGCAGCTTGTGTGGTTTTTAAAGATGGAAAGCCTTCTAAAAAAGAGTACCGCCATTACAACATCAAAACAGTGACTGGTCCTGATGATTTTGCTTCCATGGAAGAAGTCGTTTTTAGACGATACAAAAGACTTCAAGAGGAAGGATTATCTCTACCGCAACTGATCGTTATTGATGGTGGAAAAGGACAACTTTCTTCTGCTGTAAAAAGCTTAGATTTATTAGGGCTAAGAGGTAAAATTGCGATATTAGGAATAGCAAAAAGATTGGAAGAAATCTACTTCCCAGGAGACTCCATACCTCTTTATTTGGATAAGAAATCCGAAAGTTTGAAAATTCTTCAGCGTGCTAGAGATGAAGCGCACCGTTTTGGAATTAGTTTTCATCGCAACAAAAGAAGTCAAACCAGTTTGAGTTCAAAATTAGATTTCATTCCAGGAATTGGACCTGCTACTCGAGATCAGTTATTAAGTCATTTCAAATCTTTAAAACGAATCAAAGAGGCAAGTCAGCAAGAAATGTCAGATCTTCTAGGGCCTCAAAGGGGTAAAAAAATATACAATGCCCTTCTATCTTCAAAAAACTAAAAGTTCCCTATAGTATTTAACAATTTTTAAATGTCAAATTTCATCATGATCATATGGGATTTCTTACCTTTGAGGCATGTTAAAAAGGTTAATCTTTATACTTTTTTTAAGCTTATCACTTGGAGCATCACAAAGCATTCCTATCGATCCTACTATTGCTTTAAATTCTTTCAAAAATGGAGAATGGTTTCAGCTGCGACTTCATTACGGATGGTTTAATGCCAGTTATGCGAGCTTTTCACTAGAAAGAGATACCATCGCTGAAAAACCCGTTTTCCATGCCAAAGGATTTGGTGAAACTACAGGCTTAGCAAAATGGTTTTTTAAAGTAGAGGATTATTACGAAAGTTATTTTGATGAAAAAACAGGGGCACCTTACAAATTCATCCGCAACATCAATGAAGGAGGTTACTCTAAAAACATTGAAATTAATTTTGACCACGAAAGTAAAACAGCTGAAGTTCTTGATAAGAAAAAGAAAGAAACCAAACAGTATGAAATTCAATCCAATGTCCATGATTTAGTTTCCTGCTTTTATTACCTCCGAAATTATTACCCCGAACAGGGTATCGAAGAGAATCAAACTTTTGATATCAATATGTTTTTTGATAATGAGAATTATGTATTCAAATTAAAATATTTGGGGAAGGAAAAGATTGACAGTAAATTTGGGAAAATTAACTGTCTGAAGTTTAGACCTCTAGTTCAATCAGGTAGGGTGTTTAAAGAACAAGAAAGTGTTACTCTGTGGATCTCAGATGATAAAAACAGATTGCCTATAAGACTTCAAGCAGATATTTTAATTGGATCTATAAAAGCGGATATAGAAAATTTTAAGAATCTAAATCACCCTTTCAAAATAGAAGTAGAGTAACAGATGAATAAAATTAAAATAACTTTAAAAATCTTCATTGTCTCTACTTTAAGTGGAATACTCTTTAGCCTATTTGTTTCATGTCAACAAGATGTTCAAGAAAAATCATCTGAACAGCCTGCTCTGACTATCGAACCAAAACCAGATTTATATTTTGGAATCGATCGAAATGTATATCAAACTGAAGAATATAAAGTTAAACGAGGGGATACATTTGGTAAAATATTAGAAGAAAACGGAATAGATTACCCTCAAGTTTATGCCATCCTCCAGGCAATCAAAGGAAAGGTTGATGTTCGAAAACTAACTATTGGAAAACCATATACCCTGTTTTTTAGTAAAGACACTATCCCTACTCCCGAATATTTTATTTATCATGCTGGAGTAGCGAGTTATAAAAGAATTCACTTACGAGACAGTCTTTATGGCGAAGAAATTATTAAACCTTCTCAAGTTGTAGAATTAGAAGCTTCAGGTGTAATTGAGAGTTCGCTATATGAAACCATGCAAAAAAGCGGTATCAATGAATCTCTGACTTATTATCTTTCCGATATTTATGCGTGGACGATAGATTTTTTTCGTCTTCAGAAAGGAGATCGGTTTAAAGTAATTTATACTGAAAAATTTGTTGACGACACCATCTCCGTTGGAATAGAACGAATAAAAGCAGCCTATTTCGAACACAACGGCAAGCCATTATACGCCTTTGAATATGTCCCCGATTCAGAAAAAGGTATAGTAGATTATTTTGATGATAATGCTAAAAGTTTAAGACGTGCATTTTTGCAAGGTCCCCTTAAATTTAATCGTGTTTCTTCACGATTCAACCTCAAGAGGAGGATTGCTTACTATGGCAATCGGATTCGCCCACATAAAGGAACTGATTTCGCTGCCTCTGTAGGAACACCAATTTTAGCAACTGCAAATGGAACAGTAGTCAAAGCAAGCTATACTAGAGGAAACGGGAACTACGTGACTCTAAAGCACAATGGAGTGTATTCTACTCAATACCTTCATATGAAAAAAAGAAACGTTAAAGTAGGACAATTTGTCCAACAAGGAGATGTTATAGGATGGGTAGGTATGACTGGAAATACCTCAGGCCCTCATGTTTGTTATCGTTTCTGGAAAAACGGAAGACAAGTAGATCCTTTTAAACAAAAACTCCCAGAAGCAAAGCCCATATCTGCTGAATTAAAATCAAAGTTTGCTGAACATATTGTTCCTTACAAAACAAAACTAGATTGCATTGCTTTTGAAACTCAAGAGGATCCTGAAGTTGCCGCAATACTTAATCAAAAAAAACATGTCCAAGACCCTTCCTAATCATTCCCCTAAAGACTTTTCTTCATGGAAAGCTATCGAAGAACATCAAAAAAATATTGCGAGTAAAAATATTTTGTCCCATTTCGAAAACGAACCTAATCGAATGGATTATGCTGGTTTACAATGGGAAGATTTCTATGTAGATATCTCCAAAAATAGATTGGACAAAAAAGGCTTTGATCTTCTAATTGAACTTGCTAAAGAAAGTGAATTAATATCTGCAATAGAAGCACAATTCTCAGGTGCAAAAATCAATGCTACCGAAAATAGAGCAGTTTTACATACAGCGCTAAGGTCACTTAAAAAAGAAGCTATTTTAGTAGACGGAAAGGAAATAAATCCAACAATAGAAGCTGCTCAAAATAAAATGTATGCTTTTTGTGAGGAAGTGATCTCTGGTAGATGGAAAGGATACAGTGGAAAATCAATAACCCACATCGTAAATATTGGAATAGGAGGATCAGATCTTGGACCAGCTATGGTGGTCGAGGCCTTAGCCCACTATCAAAATCATTTGGATATTCGTTTTGTTTCTAATGTTGAAGGGGATCATCATGTTGAAGTATTAAAGGGATTAAATCCTGAAACAACACTTTTTGTAATTGTTTCTAAAACCTTTACAACTCAAGAAACACTTAGTAATGCGAATAGCATTAGAGATTGGTTCTTGACCCAAGCTCCCGAGGGTGGGATCGCTCAACATTTTGTTGCAGTTTCTACCAATCTTGAAAAAACACAAGCATTTGGAATTGCTACAGAAAACATCTTCCCAATGAATGATTGGGTTGGGGGACGTTTTTCGCTTTGGAGTACTGTCGGAATAAGTATTTGCCTTGCCGTAGGTTCGCAACATTTTAAAGCCTTACTCCAAGGAGCAGGTAAAATGGATCTGCATTTTCAGGAAGCACCTTTAGAAAAAAATATTCCAATCGTATTGGGCTTATTAAGTATTTGGTACAATAACTTTTGGGGTGCAGAAACCGAAGCCTTAATTCCATACACGCAATATCTCCGAAGCCTTCCTGCATACTTACAACAAGGTATTATGGAAAGTAATGGAAAAAGCGTAGGAAGAAATGGAAAACGAGTTGATTTTCAAACAGGAACTATTATTTGGGGTGCCTCTGGAACCAATGCACAGCATGCTTTTTTCCAATTAATTCATCAAGGAACAAAACTTATTCCTGCAGATTTTATTGGCTTTAAAAAGTCATTAAATGGAAATGAAGAACACCAACAGAAATTGTTGGCAAATTTTATTGCACAGACAGAAGCATTGATGACTGGTAAAACTAAAAATCAAGTTTTAGAGGAACTTAGAAACACTGAACTCACTGAAATACAAAAACAAGAATTAGCTCCCTTTAAAGTCTTTGAGGGAAACAAGCCCACGAACACTATTTTAATAGAACAATTGAATCCTGAAAACTTAGGGGCACTTATTGCACTTTACGAACATAAAATATTTGTACAAGGAGTCATTTGGAATATCTACAGCTATGATCAATGGGGAGTAGAACTAGGAAAACAACTAGCTAATACAGTACTTGAGGATATTCAAAAAGGAATTTCTAACCCTCACGATCCTTCTACTTTAAAACTACTTTCTAAAATTTAACCAAAGGTTTAAAGGTTCAGTAAAGATCTTTTAAATTCATGATTTTTTGTAAAATTCAATCTACTTTGAAGTGTTTTTAATTTTAAAATGGAATTGATACAAGAAATTCAGTACCACTTTAATATAAAAGATCGGTTTTCAATTAAATCTTTAATGTTTAAAAAAAACCTTTACAGTTTGCGATTTTTAAACTTCAAACCGAATGTCCTTAACCACTAATTGTAAACTTTTTACTCCATTGAATTCATTTTCATCTACATTATACAGCATAGAAAAAGGGCGTTTTTGCTTGATTTTTGTGTGATGTGATCCCAAGCCAAAAGCAATTCCTTGAAGTGTACAACCACTTGAATCCACAACTTCAAGTTTTAAATGATCATTTTCTTTTCCTACCAAACGAGACCCTCCATAATCCCTGCATTGATGAGAGACAAATACTGGACGCATGTTTTTAGGCCCAAATGGACTCATTTGTGAAAGAATACGATACAATTTAGGGGTAATATTATCCAACGAAGTTTCTACATCATATACCAAGCTAGGCAAACGTTGTGACTCCGAAATACGACTATTTACAGCCATTTCAAAAGCGACTTTAAATTCCTCCAACTGTGTTTCTTTCATTGTTAAACCCGCTGCATATTTATGCCCCCCAAATTGGATCATGTGAGCTTTACAAGCTTCCAAAGCTTGATAAACATCAAATCCTTTTACAGATCGGACAGAACCTGCCAAAACATTCTCAGACTTAGTCAAAACAACTGTTGGACGGTAATAGCTTTCTATCAAACGGGAAGCAACAATGCCTATAACTCCTTTATGCCAAGAAGGGTGATATACCACCGTACTCGATTTGTATTTAGCTTCTTCGAGTTCAATTTGTTGAAGCGCCTCTTTTGTTATCCTTTCATCTGTTGACCTTCGCTCAGTATTAAAAAATTCTATTGATCGCGCAATAGGTAAAGCCTCTTCAGGACTATTCGATAATAATAACTCTACTGCATTAATCCCTTGATTCATTCTACCGGCAGCATTGATTCGTGGAGCAATAATAAAAACCAAGTCACTGATTCGAGTTGGTCTTTTCAATTGCTTCAGAAAAAACTGAAATCCGTATCGAGGGGATTCTTGAATTTGTTTTAATCCTAAATAGCTCAATACTCTGTTTTCTCCTGTCATAGGTACAATATCAGCTGCAATTGCAGTAGCAACCAAATCCAGATAAGGGGCTAATGTTGTTTCAGGTAATTGAGAATATTGGTGTAATGCTTGAATTAATTTAAACCCAATTCCACAGCCACATAGTTCTTTATAAGGGTATTCACAATCTGTTCTTTTGGGATCCAATACTGCAACAGCATTTGGAATGTGGTCTCCAGGCAAATGATGATCGCAAATGATAAAATCAATTCCTAAATCAGAAGCATAATCAACAAGGTCGTTTGCTTTAATTCCGCAGTCAAGCGCAATAATTAGTTGTATTCCTTCTTGATTGGCACGATCTATTCCAGCTTTTGAAATTCCATAACCCTCTGAATAACGATCGGGGATATAAGGCAAAACATCCGTTAATTTTTCTTTAAGGTAGGACGTCAAAAGGGCTACTGAAGTAGTTCCGTCTACGTCATAGTCTCCAAACACCATTACAGCTTCATTCAGTTGAAAAGCGCGGTTAATTCGCTCCACTGCTCTATCCATATCTTTCATTAAAAATGGATTGTGCAAGGCTTCCCATTGAGGTCTAAAAAATTGTTTGGCTTCCTCAAAGTTTTGGATCCCTCTTTGAGCAAGAAGTACAGCTATAAGCTCAGGTACATTTAAAAGCTGACTCAATTCTTGAACTAAATTCTGATCTGGATTTGTTAGCTTTTGCCAGTTCATACTATTTATTGCTATTTCCTTCGACCACAACAACAAACTCTCCTTTTGGAGGGTTTTGCTCAAAAAAATGAAGCGCTTCTTTTAAGCTTCCTCTGAAATTACTTTCAAATTTTTTACTTATTTCTCTCACTACAGCTACTTTCCGTTCCGACCCAAAATAGGGAATCATCTGGTCAAGAGTCTTGAGAATTTTATGCGGAGATTCATAGAAAATCAAGGTTCGAGGTTCTTTAGCCATCTGTTCCAAACGGCTCTGTCTTCCTTTTTTAGGGGGAAGAAAACCCTCAAAAATAAAACGATCAGCTGGAAGACCACTCTGAACTAACGCAGGGATTAAAGCAGTTGCTCCGGGTAAACATTCAACTTCAATTCCTTCTTTTAACGCGTGATGTACCAATAAGTATCCTGGGTCAGAAATTCCTGGAGTCCCCGCATCGGATATTAGTGCAATTGTTCTACCAAGTCTTGCTTGATCTATTATTTGATTTACTTTTTTGTGTTCATTATGCATATGAAAACTCTGCATGGGCGTCTTGATTTCATAATGACTAAGAAGTTTTTGACTTACTCGTGTATCCTCTGCTAATATGAGATCCACCTCTTTCAATAATCGAATGGCTCTTAAAGTCATGTCTTCAAGATTGCCAATAGGTGTAGGAATTAAATAAATCAATTTGTTATTTTTTTTAGTAAAAATTTATCCAAAACTAGCTTTTAAAACTATTCTTTAAAATCGCCAAAAAACGTTCTTCTATAGGTTTTTTTTCCTCCCAGTGCGGGTATTCTATTTTAACCTTCCCTCCTATAAAGTCTTCAACTTCATGCCATTGTTCGAATGTAACAATCTGAGAGATTACCGCTTCATAAGATTTAATGTTGTCTTGAAATAAATGCTTTATAAATGCCATACGATCATTTAAATCAATAGAAAGAGATTTCGCAAAATGATCATTCAAATTTTTTCGTTCTTCAGCTTCGACAATAGACTGCTCGGGTTTGTCATCTTTTTCAGCTGTTTTGGGTGCTTTCGGAACAAAAACTGGAGGCTCCTCCACACTATCAAAAAGGCGTTCATAATTTTCTGGTTCAGGCATTTCTGTAACCATATTTTTGATGGTTTCCATCATAGGTGGTACTTCCAGATCCTCTTTTTTTTCTGTAAAATTGGTTCTAGGCCCCGTCAACGTATCCAAAACAGCAGAAAGTTCGGCTTGATGGCGTTTCCAACGTTCTGAATTTGAGCTCTCTTCTGTCAAGAATTTTTGAAAAATTGAAATTTCATAAAGCTTCTGTATGGCTTTGTGAATATCATCCATATCCCAATGCGCTTGGTTTTTCAAAACCATCTCGGCCCATTCTACTAAAGCTGCTTTTATTTTTTCTGTCATGAATTAATCTGCTTCAACCCATTCGAAATTTAATATCTTTGTAGGAATAGATTTGGGATTGACCCTTAAATTAGCCGAAAATTACAAAATGTTTTTAGAAAACACCGTAAACGCAAACGAACAATTTGGATGGATTGAGGTGATTTGTGGTTCCATGTTTTCTGGAAAAACAGAAGAATTGATTCGACGGCTAAAACGAGCGCAATTTGCACAACAAAAAATTGAAATTTTTAAACCCGCTATTGATCTGCGATACGATGACCAGTTAGTCACTTCACATGATCAAAATCAAATTCCTTCTACCCCAGTACCAGCAGCTGCAAATATCCCTATGTTAGCTGATAGCTGTGATGTGGTGGGTATTGATGAGGCTCAATTTTTTGATGATGAGATCGTAAAAGTATGCAATGACCTTGCTAATAGAGGAATTCGAGTCATCGTAGCGGGACTGGATATGGACTACCGTGGGAATCCTTTTGGCCCCATGCCTGCACTGATGGCAACTGCAGAATATGTCACTAAAGTTCATGCAATCTGTACTCGCACTGGAAATTTAGCCCATTACAGTTACCGGACCTCTAAAGAAGATGATTTGTTACTTTTGGGAGAAAAAGAAAATTATGAACCTCTTTCTAGAGCTGCATATTTTCATGCCAATAAGAAAAATAATAAAAAATCCTAGATCCGCTATCTCTTGAATACACTTCACCTTTATCTCCAAAATCTCGATCATAATTACCGCCAAATCCGAAAAAAAATTCAACCTAATACACTCTGTATTGGCGTAGTTAAAGCTAATGCTTACGGAACTGAATTCATTCATTTCGCAAAACGTCTTGTAGAATTAGGAGTTGACACTCTCGCCGTAGCCTATACTGAGGAAGGAGTTCAACTTAGAAAAGAAGGAATTAAAATCCCAATCATGGTATTTTACCCTCAAAAAAATTCACTTGAAGCACTTATTGAATCCAATCTAGAACCCTGCTTATATTCCAAACACTTGCTTTTGTCTTTTGAGATCCTTTTAAATGAAAAAAAAATTGAAAATTATCCTATCCATATCAAATACAACACTGGATTAAATCGAGTTGGTTTTCCTTTTGATGAAGTCAATTGGATTTTGGATAAAATTTCCCTGCCTTGTTTCAATTTAAAAACTGTTTATTCTCATTTAGCTGCCTCTGAAGAAAAACGTCCCTCATTATTATGCGACAAACAAATCCAACGTTTTAAAAAAATCAAGGAACAGCATAGTAAAAAAAATGAAGCCCCTCCTAAGTTTCACTTACTCAACAGTTCAGGCATCTTTAATTATCCCGAATTTCAATTTGATGCTGTTCGTTGTGGTATTGCGTTTCATGGATTTGCCAATCATCCAGACTGGGATAAATTACTTAAACCTGTAGCACAGTTAGAAACGATCATCACTCAAATTCACGATGTCATGAAAGGTGAAAGTGTTGGTTATGATCATGGGTGGAAAGCTCCAAAACAAGTCCGAATCGCAAGCCTCCCGTTAGGACATGCTGATGGAATTGGTAGGCATTTTGGGAATCAAAGTTCTTCCGTAATCATTCACGGACAAGAAGCACCTATAGTGGGTAATGTCTGTATGGATATGCTAATGGTTGATGTATCAGAAATATCCTGTGAAGAAGGAGATAAAGTTAATCTCTTCGGACCACTCAGATCGGCCTCAGAATTTGCTGTGAATGGTGGAAGTATAAGCTATGAAGTTCTAGCAGGTCTTGGATCACGGATCAAAAGGGTTATCCACTTTTAGTTTTTTGTTGTAAATACAACACTTTGTTATTTTTTTGAAACAAAAGCAAAGATCATTTGCCTTCCCTATAATTAATAGTATTTTTGGCATCTAAAAAAATATAAAATGAAAGTAGCAGTTGTAGGCGCTACCGGTATGGTAGGAGAAATCATGTTGAAAGTGTTAGCCGAAAGAAACTTTCCAATCGAAGAATTACTTCTAGTCGCTTCTGAACGTTCGGTAGGGAAAAAACTAAGTTATAGAGGTAAAGATCATGAGGTAATCGGTTTAAAGACTGCTGTTGCAGCTCGCCCCGATATTGCATTATTTTCTGCTGGAGGAGACACCTCTTTGGAGTGGGCACCTCAATTTGCTGCTGTAGGAACTACCGTTATTGACAATTCATCTGCATGGCGCATGGATGAAACTAAAAAATTAATTGTTCCTGAAATCAATGGCTCACTTTTAACTCTTGAAGATAAAATTATTGCTAACCCAAACTGTTCTACCATACAGATGGTTATGGCATTAGCTCCTCTGCACAAGGAATTTAAGATCAAACGCCTCATCATTTCTACCTATCAATCGATTACTGGAACTGGAGTAAAAGCAGTTCGCCAATTAGATCAGGAGGCCCAAGGGCTTGAGGTAGAGAGAGCTTATCCGCATCCTATTCATAAAAATGCACTCCCCCATTGTGATGTTTTTTTAGAAAATGATTACACCAAAGAAGAAATGAAATTGGTTCATGAAACACATAAAATTTTAGATGATGATCAAATGGGAATTACGGCTACTGCAGTACGAATTCCTGTTGTAGGAGGACATAGTGAGTCTATAAATGTCGAATTTGAAAAGAATTTTGATGTCCCTTCTATTCGTGAAATGCTTCAACAAACTCCAGGATTAATTGTACAAGATAATCCTGAGGGGGATTTGTATCCTATGCCTTTGAATGCTGAAGGAAAAGATGAAGTATTTGTAGGAAGAATTCGTCGAGATACTTCTCATCCCAATGCTTTAAATATGTGGATTGTAGCAGATAACCTTCGTAAGGGAGCAGCTACAAATACCATTCAAATAGCCGAATATTTGATTGCCAACCAATTAATCTGAAGTTAAAGTAAAGTTTTATCTAGTTACAAAAAACTAGAATTAGCTAACATTTACAAGCCCTTCGAATAATCGAGGGGTTTTTCTTTAGAATTGAAAATTCGTTAAAAAATGAAAAATTCTAAACCAAAAGAACAGCATTATAAACAAGATCTGGAATTTCTTATTATATTGTAGTTTATTAACCATAAATCAATTTAAATGGCACTTCTTATTATAGCAATTGTTATCTCATCCATAAGTATCTATGGCGCAATCGCCCTTAAAAGATTTTACTTTATGCTAGGGTATTTTCTTTTTTCAATACTTGCAATAACCTCGTTTATGCCTCGTTTAGCTGAAGACCCTATGCTGTCTATTACATCATTGGCATTGTTTTTAGTTTTAGGGATAATTTCATTTCCAGCCAAAAAGAATATTACTGATTATAACGTCAATAGTGAGGCAGCGCCTTTGGTAAAATCTTTTATGCTCAAAACTTTATTTTCTCTAAGCACAATAAATATTTTGGCTATTTTTCTTGTTTATTATGATCCAAATATGCCTGAAGGAATGACAGAAGACATGAAGATTTACGGAATGATTATGCACGGTATATTAGGGTTGTTACCTTTAATTGTTTTGATTAGAATGTCAAAAATGAATGCATAATAACATCTAATTTACAGGCAAGCTAGACACCTACTTGAATCGTTCTAAAAAGTTTTCAGATCATGGGTATAGATTGTTGTTTTGTTCAGATACTTAAAATAATTGTTTCAACATAACACCATTCCCTATGAAAACTCAGCTTCTGATTTTTTTTTTAAACTCTTTTGTAGACCGTATGGAACCTTTTTTTGAATTTTATATTATTATTTACTAAATGCTCAAAAAATTATCCTTTTTACTATTGGCCTTTATCTTTCTCACTTGTTCAAAAGAGAAAGATTCTTTTTTGGAAGAAACTTTTTTAGATAAAATAGAGGATATTGTTTGGACTCGAGGAACTAATTATAAAACATTTAAAAGCAACCCATTTAAATTATACATAGTTGAAAATGGAATTTGTTTGGAATTCAAAGAGGGTGACAACCAAGTCAGGGAAAACACTTTTAATTATAGTGTTGAGAAGATTACCCCAGACACACTTCAATTAGGATACAAAGTGCAAGGAGAAAAAATAAATCATTGTGGGACCTTTACTTACCATTTAGATACGGTAGGAAATCTAATTAGAACTTACAAAGAGTGTACGGGTTTGTTTGATGTTACTCAAACTTTAGAATTTTACACCGCTGAAAAAACTTTAGATGAAGTATGCTTTGATTAAAAAGTGAGGTAAATATTTGATCCTCATTACGTTCAAAAAAATCTTTAAATTGTATATTAATAAATTAAAAAAAATGAAAAATTTTAAAACTATTTTAATTGTCACACTAATACTAGATATCATGCAATGTATTCCTCTAGTGTTAGCGAAAATGGGAGGCGAAATGAAAAATCAAATGATAAATGACTTTAACATTGAAGGTTTAGCATCTAGTTCTCCAGGTTTAGAAGTACTTGATATGATGTTATACATCTTTGGTTTTATTATTCTTGGCTCCATATTTTCAGTAATTTATGCACTTAGGTTAAAAACCCTTGACGGACTAAAATCAGCCACTTTTATATTGTTTATAATTCATTTATTTTGGACTTTACCTGATTTTATAACCTTAATTAGTGGTGGTTCAGCTCATCCTCCACTTGCAATTATGGTTTTAACCCTAATACCAGTTATTGGACTGTATTATGTATCCCAAAAAGGAGAGTTAAAATCCTGATTAAAAATTTTAAAGTTAAATCATACGGAAATTCTCTTTGGGGACAGTAACAATTCATTCGAACAGTAAGCGTATTGTGTAGTTGCTATCTAGTTTGAAATCAAAATAGCACTTAATGTCTTTGATATTAGAGACTTTGAAGTGCGAAAGGTTTTTATATAGCACTTCCATGATGAATTAAATATTCAACTTTACCCTGAGGGAGAAGCATCTGCCACTGCTCAAATAGGCGAGTATTTGATTGCCAATCAATTAATCAAGGTAAAGGCACTTATAATACCCTTAAAATTATCTTGTTGCTTTACTTTTTTTTATAAATTTGCCGCTCAATTGTGGACTAATGGATGCGATTAAAGAATTTACTATCCCATTTGTGGGATTAAAAGAAGGAAAGCATCAATTTAAATTCACGATAGACAATACGTTCTTTGCGCATTTTGAGTTTAATGATTTCGACCGAGCTACGTTGAATGGAGAACTGATACTCGAAAAAAAGTCAAGCTTTTTAGAGTTACAGTTTGATATAAATGGTACGGTAGTCCTTCCTTGCGATGTTTCCATGGAATGGTTCGATTGTCCGATAGCCACCCAATTTAACTTAATTGTCAAGTTTGGGTTGCCAGCAGCACAAGCTTCAGATGAAATCTTAATTTTACCCGAAGGGAGCTATCAAATTGATGTTGCTCAGTACTTTTATGAAATGGTTGTTTTAAATCTTCCACAAAAAAGAGTTCATCCGGGTATCGAAGACGGGACATTACAAAGTGAAATTGTTGATAAACTCAAAGCATTGGAACCAAAAGAATCACATTTGAAAGGATCTGAAGATCCACGATGGAATAAATTAAAAGATCTTTTGTAAAAAAGATAAAAATTAAAAATTATGGCACATCCTAAACGAAAAATATCGAAAACCAGAAGAGACAAAAGACGTACGCACTACAAAGCTGCTGATCAGCAAATTGCAACTTGCTCTTCTACAGGAGAAGCACATCTTTATCACAGAGCGCACTGGCACGAAGGAAAACTCTATTACAGAGGGAAAGTGCTTGTAGATGCTACAACTGTAGCAGAAGCCTAAATTATCTTCTTGAAAACCAAACTTGTTGGCGGAGGTGAATTTTATTGCAATAATTTTGATTGCATTAAAAAACCATTATCTTCACTTGCTAATAGATTATTTCTTTGCTAAAAAATAGCATGAATCTAGAACGTACGAAACAAACAAAAGCAGCCATTACTGCTGTAGGGGGCTATGTGCCTGATACAATTTTATCTAATCAAGATTTAGAAAAAATGGTTGACACTAACGATGCATGGATCACTTCACGTACAGGTATAAAAGAACGTAGAATTCTTAAAGATCCTGAAAAGCCAACCTCTTTCATGGCTATTGAAGCTGCTCAAGATCTAATTCAATCATACCATATTGATCCTTCTACCATAGACCTGGTAATCGTAGCAACGGTAACTCCAGATATGCCTGTGGCAGCAACTGCAGCCTATGTTGCTTCTTCTATTGGTGCTACTGAGGCTTTTGGTTATGATTTAAGTGCCGCCTGTTCTGGATTTTTATACGGTATGAGTACATGTGCCGCATATATCAACTCAGGTCGATACAAAAAAGTTCTTTTGATTGGTGCTGATAAAATGTCTTCGATTGTTGATTACACAGACCGTACAACTTGTATCATTTTTGGTGACGGAGCTGGAGCAGTGCTTTTTGAACCTAGTCCTAACGAATATGGATGGGAAGACGAATACTTCAGAAGCAATGGTGCAGAACGAATGTCCCTCAGAATAAAAGCTGGAGGATCCCTCTATCCTACTTCTACAACAACTCTAGAAAATGGATGGCACAACTTATTTCAAGAAGGTAAGACAGTATTTAAATATGCCGTTTCAGAGATGGCAGAAGCTTCTGAACAAATTTTAAAAAGAAATGATTTAACTGGAAAAGAAATCAATTATCTTGTTCCACATCAAGCCAACAAAAGAATAATAGATGCCACGGCAAAAAGGCTTGGACTGGAAGAAGAAAAAGTACTGATGAATATCAGCTATTATGGAAATACTACAGCGGCTACAATTCCGCTTTTGCTAAACGACAATAAATTAAAATTTAAAAAAGGAGATAAACTTATATTCGCTGCCTTTGGGGGTGGATTCACCTGGGGTGCATCATACCTAACTTGGGCAATCTAGAAATTTAATCAATTATTTATGGACATTAAAGACATACAAAACCTAATCAAATTTGTGGCCAAATCTGGAGCACAAGAAGTAAAATTAGAGATGGAGGACATTAAAATCACCATCAAAACGGGGTCAGATACCCCGCCGTTAGAGTCAGGATATATTCAGCAAATTCAAGCAGCTCCCGCAGTTATTCCTGCGGCACCTGCAGTAGCTAATGCTCCAAGTGATGTAGTAATTGAAAAGGCAGAAAATGAGGACCACCTCATCACAATAAAGTCGCCGATTATTGGAACTTTTTATAGAAAAAGCTCTCCCGACAAACCCGTTTTTGTAGAAGTAGGGGACACTGTAAAAGAAGGGGATGTTTTATGTGTTATTGAAGCTATGAAACTTTTTAACGAAATAGAATCTGAACTCAGTGGTACTATCGTCAAAATTCTTGTAGATGATGCCTCGCCTGTAGAATTTGACCAACCTTTATTTGTGATCAACCCATCCTAAATTTTAATCATGTTTCAAAAAATTCTGATTGCAAATCGTGGTGAGATTGCAATGCGTATCATACGTACTTGTAAAGAAATGGGAATCAAAACTGTTGCTGTTTATTCTAAAGCTGATGCAGACAGTCTTCATGTTCGCTTTGCTGATGAAGCGGTTTGTATTGGTCCAGCGGCCAGTAGTGAGTCTTATTTAAAAATATCGAACATTATCGCTGCAGCTGAAATCACCAATGCTGATGCTATTCATCCAGGATATGGCTTCTTGTCTGAAAATGCCAAATTTTCTAAAATCTGTAAAGAACACGATATTAAGTTCATCGGTGCTTCTCCTTCCATGATAGATCAAATGGGAGATAAAGCTTCAGCAAAAGCCACTATGAAGGCTGCAGGAGTCCCTACCATTCCGGGTTCTGAAGGTCTTTTAGAGTCCTTAGAAGAGGCTCGTACCTTAGCTTTGGAAGTAGGTTATCCCGTAATGCTAAAAGCTACCGCTGGTGGTGGCGGAAAAGGGATGCGTGCTGTTTGGAAGGAAGATGAATTAGAAAAAGCATGGGAAAGTGCCCGTCAAGAAGCCAAAGCCTCTTTTGGAAATGACGGAATGTACATGGAAAAATTAATAGAAGAACCTCGACACATTGAAATTCAAATAGTTGGGGACTCTACTGGAAAAGCTTGTCATTTATCAGAGCGTGATTGTTCCATTCAGAGAAGACATCAAAAATTGACAGAGGAAACTCCCTCTCCTTTTATGACAGATGCTCTAAGAAAGAAAATGGGTGAAGCTGCTGTAAAAGCCTCTGAATATATCAAATATGAAGGCGCTGGAACCATTGAGTTTTTAGTCGATAAACATCGTAATTTCTACTTTATGGAAATGAACACCCGTATCCAAGTAGAACATCCAATTACAGAACAAGTCATTGATTATGATTTAATTTGTGAGCAAATTAAAGTGGCATCGGGAGAGAAGATTACTGGAAAAAATTACTTCCCTAACCTTCATTCCATTGAATGTAGAATTAATGCAGAAGACCCCTTTAACGATTTCAGACCAAGCCCAGGGGTCATCACAACGCTGCACTTTCCAGGAGGGCATGGAGTACGTTTAGACACCCATGTATATAGCGGTTATGTAATACCTCCGCATTATGATTCTATGATCGCAAAACTCATTACAACGGCTCAAACACGTGAAGGAGCAATTAGTAAAATGAAAAGGGCTTTGGAAGAATTTGTCATAGAAGGTGTAAAAACAACCATCCCATTTCATCTTAAACTGATGAATCATCCGGATTATGTGAAAGGAAATTACACGACAAAATTCATGGAAGATTTTTCGATGGAAGATTAATTTCTTTTTGAAAATTTAATTCCCAGTATCCAACGTCTATCCATCGGTTAAATTTAAAACCGACTTGTTCTAATTGACCAACCTTTCTGAACCCTAGTTTTTCATGAAAACGGATACTTCCCTCATTGGGAAGAGCTATCCCTGCGAGTAGGCTATAATATTCATTCTCTTTAAGCTGATGAATTAAATAACTGTATAATTGTTTACCTATCTGTTTTTGCTGATGCTTTGGAGAAATATAGATACTCGTTTCTAGCGTATATCTATAGGCTGATCTGGGTTTCCAAGGTACAGCATAGCAATAGCCAAGTACTAGATTATTTTCTTCAAATACCAGCCATGGTAATTTACTGTAAGCGAATATCCGATCCTTAATCGTTTGCTCAACAACTTGGTTTTCTTCAAAAGTGACATGTGTATTAAGGATGTAATGATTATAAATATCTGCAATCGCAAGTGCGTCTTTTGATTGGGCTGTCCGAATCATAGAAACTTAATTTACCCTTTGGGCTTGGTTGATGTCCTCTGTGGTAATTCATTAAAACCCATATTGAATAAGGTAAATCCAAAAATATCGGCATATTGTTCAATGGTTTTAGAAACAGGAGTTCCTGCTCCATGACCCGCATTGGTTTCAATCCGAATTAATACGGGATTCCCGCCTTGTTGTTTATCTTGAAGTTCGGCTGCAAACTTAAAAGAATGTGCAGGCACTACACGATCATCGTGGTCTCCAGTGGTAATGAGTGTTGCGGGATAATAGGTTCCTTCTCGGACCTTATGAACTGGGGAATAGTTCTTTAAGTAAGCAAACATTTCTTTAGAATCTTGCGCAGTCCCATAATCATAAGACCATCCTGCCCCAGCCGTAAACTGGTGGTAACGAAGCATATCCAAAACACCAACAGCCGGCAAGGCTACTTTCATTAATTCTGGACGTTGGGTCATGGTTGCTCCAACTAAAAGACCTCCATTTGAACCTCCTCGAATGGCCAAAAATTCGGGGCTTGTAATATTGTCAGAAATGAGATACTCAGCAGCAGCAATAAAATCATCAAAGACATTTTGCTTTTGCTGCTTAATTCCGGCTTTATGCCATTCTTTGCCGTATTCACCTCCACCCCTTAAATTAGGGACCGCATATACCCCTCCTAGTTCCATCCAAACCGCATTGGTAATGCTAAAAGAAGGACGTAAACTGATATTAAAACCACCGTATCCATACAATATCGTTGGGTTTTTGCCATTGTACTCAATTCCTTTTTTATGGGTTATAATCATGGGAATTTGCGTCCCATCAGCAGAAGAATAAAAAACTTGTGTTGAAATATAATCATCTGGATTAAAATCAATGCTAGGGGTCCAGTATTTGTTAGATATTTGCGTTTTGGGTTCATAGGAATAAATGACCCCAGGAGAATGATAATTGGAAAAACTGTAGTATAAAACAGTATCTTTTTTCTTACCACTAAATCCACCTGCCGTTCCAATTCCTGGGAGTTCTACTTCACCCAAATTATTTCCCTTATTGTCATATTGATAAACTTTAGTAATCGCATCCACCATATATTTTGCAAAAAAGAAACCACCTCCACTACTTGGAGCTAAGACATGCTCGGTCTCAGGAATAAAATCCTTCCAATACTTTTCTTGAGAACGTTGGGCAGAAACTTTTACCACTTTTTGATTAGGAGCGTTTTTATTTGTCACGATATAAAACTGATCTCCATCAGAATCCAAAAGATAACTGTCTGAACCATAATCCTCGTCCATCGGAATTAAGGGACTGTTTGGCGTATTTAAATCCTTAAGAAAGGAGATGTTTCCTGAGGTAGTTTTGGAAGCTGAAATAATTAGATAATGGTTGTTTTCTGTAACAGAAGCACCAACATATCGGTGTTTCTGTTCAGCTGTTCCTCCAAATACAAGCAGGTCCTCCGATTGAGAGGTCCCCAGTTCATGATAATATAATTTGTGCTGATCAGTCTTTTCGGAAAGCTCACTCCCATCAGGTTTATCATAACTGGAATAGAAAAATCCTTCATCCAGTTTCCATTCAATTCCACTAAATTTGACATCAACAATAGTGTCTTCTAAAATTGTTTTTTGATCAGCATCAATAACAATGATTTTTCGCCAGTCACTTCCCCCTTCACTAATAGAGTACGCTGCCAATTTTCCTGATTTGGAAAAACTTAAATTCGCCAAGGAGGTAGTGCCGTCTTTTGCAAAAGAATTGGGATCTAGAAATACTTCAACATCTTCCCCCTCTTTTTGACGATAAACAACATATTGGTTTTGAAGACCATTATTTTTATAGAAATAGGTAAACTCTCCTTCTTTAAATGGAGCAGAAAGTTTCTCGTAATTCCAGAGTTTCTTCAATCTATTTTTAAGTTGCTCTCGAAAAGGAATTTGTTCCAAAACAGAAAAAGTGACCTCGTTTTGTCTGGATACCCAATTTTCTGTTTCGGGGCTGTTGTCATCTTCTAGCCAACGATAATTATCTACCACCTCTTCGTCAAAATAAATGTCGGTTACTGGAATTTTTGCTGTTTCTGGATAAGAAAATTTGTCTGATGGTTGGGCGCAGGAAAATAAAATCAAAATAAAAGGAAGGTATCTGTACTTTTTCATGAGAGAAAAATGTTTTTTTAAAATTACATAACTTTCAAAAAATAACCCCTTTTTCAATATAATATTGAAAAAGGGGTTATAAAAAATTAACGATTTTGATACTAGTAAATATGTACTTTACCAGTTTTAATATCGTACATCCCTCCAAGAATTTTAATCTCACCCGAAGCTTCCATTTCTTTAAGAACCTCACTCTGTAAACGAATATTTTCAATAGTCATTTTTACATTTTGTGCTGCTACTTCGTTTACAAAATCACTATTTGAAGAATTTCTCAAACTCTCATCTGCAGGCTCTTTTACTGCATCAACTGCAGGTTCAATTTTATTAATTAAAGCTGTTAAGTTTCCGAGTCTTGCATGATCACAAGCTCCCTTTACAGCCCCACAAGCTGTATGACCTAATACAAGGACCAACTTTGTGCCAGCTAGCTTACATGCGAATTCCATACTTCCTAAAATATCCTCGTTAACAAAATTCCCAGCGATTCTAACGCTAAAAATATCGCCTATTCCTTGATCAAAAATCAGTTCAGAGGACACTCGAGAATCTATACAACTTAATACCGTTGCAAATGGAAATTGCCCAGTACTCGTTTCAGATACCTGTTGCATTAAATCACGATTCAGTTGCTTTTTTTGAACAAAACGTTGGTTCCCGTTTGTTAATTCTTGCAACGCCATGGTAGGCGTCATTTGATCTTGTGTTTCTTTTGTTTGTGCTTTCATAGTATTAAGTTTTTAGGAGAACCCCACTACAGGTGTTCCCAAGTTTGTTAATGTTGTATTAATAAATCTTTTATAATTTTCATTGTCTTGTTTCAATGGCAAAGAATCTCTATCTGTACTGGATCATCTTTCGATTTTTCTGCAAGAACTTCAGCATCTGAAAGCACATTAGAATATGTACTTTCATGACCATAGGGCACTAAAATTCTAAAAGAGAGATGTGATTGACTCATGAATTAAATTTAAGATACTTTTTTAGATGTGTTAAAAAATGTAATGAAACTGTCAGGGTTTAGAATAACACCCCGATGTGAAATTACTTTAATATCAATATTTTTGTTTTTTGCCTTTTCAGAAAAATCTTCTAAAATTTCAATTATATCATAATCTAAAAAACGGGTAGTCCGAACGTCTAACTCCAAAAATGTATCTTCAGAAAGAGAATCGAGTTCTTTTAAAATAGCTCCTTTATTAAAAAAAGTAACTTCCTCTGCTAAGGTCATTTTAATTTTATGTTTTCCATTACTCTTATCTTCGATATGTAAAAAATGAGAATTTTGGAAACTCTTGATCAAAATGACAACAATTCCTACGCCTAAACCAAGACCGATTCCTACTAAAAGATCTGTAAAGACAATCCCTAAAACAGTAACCACAAAAGGAGTAAATTGTTTCCAACCCAAACGATACATTGTAATAAATAGACTCGGTTTTGCAAGTTTAAAACCTACAATAAATAGAATTGCAGCTAATACAGAAAGTGGTATCTTATTGAGAAGTACTGGAATTAAAATTACTGAGATCAATAATAAAAATCCATGAATGATTGCAGCCATTTTTGTTTTCCCACCAGACTGGATATTTGCAGAACTTCTAACAATCACTTGTGTTACGGGTAGTCCACCAATTAGACCCGATAAAAAATTCCCAGCACCTTGAGCCATCAATTCTCTGTTTGTTGGTGTCACTCTCTTTTCGGGATCCAATTTATCTGTAGCCTCAACACAAAGTAATGTTTCTAGACTAGCTACTAATGCGATAGTAAAAGCAGTTATCCAAACCTCACTATTCCCGATTACTCCAAAATTAGGGAAACTAAATTGACCCATAAAAGAGGATAAACTATCCGGAATAGGAACAGAGACTAATTGGATCGGCTGAATACTCCAGGTAGCATTCCCCTCTGTAAAAATTACATATCCTATTCCAACAACAACAGCAACCAACGGTCCCTGGATAAGCTGAAATATTTTACCCTTTTTACTCAATACATTAGACCATAATATCAAAATAACAAGACCCAAAACCGCAATTACAGTAGCGCCTAAACTGAAGTAACTGAATGTATTAATAATTCCTGAAAAAGTATTTTCTCCATTCGATTGAAAAAATGAAAAATCACCCTCTGGACTGTTATACCCAAAAAAATGTGGAATTTGTTTAAGAATTATAATAATTCCTATCCCTGTTAACATTCCTTTGATAACAGAGGAAGGAAAATAATATCCAATAACCCCAGCACGTAATACACCCAAAAGAAATTGGATCATTCCACCCAGGACTACAGCTAATAAGAAGTTTTCAAAACCACCTAATGCTCCAATTGATGTAAGAACAATCGCTGCCAATCCAGCAGCAGGTCCACTAACTCCCAATTGAGAGCCGCTTAAACTCCCCACTACTATTCCCCCAACTATCCCAGCAATTAATCCTGAAAACAAAGGAGCTCCACTTGCTAAAGCAATCCCTAGACACAAGGGGAGGGCTACAAAAAAGACAACGACACTTGCAGGTAAATCGTTTTTAAGATTGGAAATATATTTTGAATTTTTCATCACTATAAATTGATTTTTTTGACTGAAAATAACTTTTCAATACAATTAAAATTTTAAAAAAAATGATTTTAAGCCTTTTCGGCTTTAATGTTGGCTTTAAAAAATCTAAAAGCGTTCGGGAGGGGGTAGGTAAATCTCAAAGGAGATCGGGTTTGATGAAATAAAAAGTTTACCCTTGTTTTGTTTAATTTTGGAAAGAAGTGAAAGGTAACTAATCCTAAGTTCAGGATTTAATTTTTTTTCTTCTTGATCCTTTTTCTCCTGTTTATCCTCATCTGTATCCTCTTGCCAATCAAAACTTAAAATTTCAAAAGAGTCCTCTGTAAGTTTTGACAATGAATCTAGAGTAGTAGAAAGCGTTAAGCTTCCTAACAAACAGAATACAATTAAGGATTTTACATCCCATTCAAAAAATTGAATTCTTTTTTTCATCTGAGAACACTTTTTGTCAGTTTTAAAAAAAACTCTACAATGCTATTTTTACCTTCTTCAACATCTGTGAGTGATGGAAGGTGTTTAGAAAAATATTTTTGATGATGTGCTCCTTCGATAATGGTGGAAATCAGCATGTGTGGATACTCAAATTTTGGGTTTACTTCCAAAACAAAATCACAAACTCTTTGCACAACTCGTTTGTAGGTCTTGTAGTACCCTTTTTCATTTTCTTTATCTACATCAATGGTGTGATAGGCTTTAGATGATTCTGAAATAATTATTTTATTTAAAAGTACTTCATTGATAAAGGTTATCTCATTGTCCTCCTTGATTTCCTCCGTTAAGATTTGAATGGACTTTTCAAGCCGCTCCTCTGCTGAATGAATATTTATAGTTGCAAATACTAATTTGCACTCAATCCAACTCCAATACCAATTGACCAAATAAACTAAGAAAGAATGTTTACTCTCAAAATAACGATAAATAGAGCTTTCATTTGAATTAATTTGAACACCTAGTTTTTTGAATGTAAATGCTTCATAACCCAATTCATGGATCATCTCTATTCCCACTTGCATGATTTTTTTGCCAAGAGCTGAAGATTCAGGGTCTTTACAATAAAAACTTGGGTCAATCGATATATTTATTTGCAGATCATTCATAAAAAAGCAAATATAATAGTATTACTATCAATTATGAAAATATAACTGGTTTTTTTCTGTTTATTTGATTTTAATAACAAAGATTGCTTCAGTTCGTTTCTAAAACATGACCAAAGTTTATGTTTGGTTTTAAACTGGAAAACAGTATTTTATTGCAAATTTGGTTTTTTACCTTCTAAAGAATAAGGTTTTGTTTTGAAATGTTTTTCGATTTTTTCTAATGCCATTAGTTCTGCCATAAACTGCCAATCAAAGTTTATGCTTTGGTTTGCTGGATGGTTGTGATGATCTTGATCTAAGATATAATCCTGAGGTTTATCTAATACTCGTGATTTCCCATAAACTTGCTCTAGCTGCTCCCTTACCTCAGTAAAATTCTGAATAATTTTTTCAATATCACCTATGATTTCGGTTTCCTCGGAAGTATTTTCAGCTGTATCAAAAGCATACAGTTTATTTAAAAGTCTGAAATTATAATCTACTAAGTTGACAACTTCATTATACACAGCAAGATTAAAATCTGATTTAGTTTTCTGGTTTTTAAGGGAAGAAAGTGTCATTTTAACTTTTTCTAATTCGGCAGCTTGAATTTGGAGCTCATCAATACGTTCAGCGTATTTTTCAGACCATAATCCCTTTTCATTAAAGTCAGGTAGATCAATGATATATTCTTCCACAGGGTTTTCTCTGTGTATCAAAGAATTTCGATGCACTCCTTTCTCCACTAGAAGATTAGTCCATAGTCCTACAGGATTATCTAAAGCATCAATGAAGGCATATTCATCTGACTGAAATTCTGATCCAAAAGTTCGGTGTCTGTAAGCTTTTTTGAAATCTGCTTTTGAGCGTTGTAATCCTCCCCAACTATATTCAGCAAAAGCTGAAATCCCTCTTTTGTATAATTCGAAGTGGGGAGAATCATCATCCCAGAGGGTGAGTAATAATCCTTTGTAATTTCGATTGATAGATTGTTCGGCAAAGATGCGAATCTGATCGATATTACTCTCTCTTTGTGGCATTAATGTCCAACGAGTTTGACCTGCTGTAGCTCCCATTACTTGAAAGCCATTAGACGAAAACCAATCCATAGCTTTCCCATTTCCATAAGATTCCGCCATATGGTAGTTCCAGCGCATATAAACACAGTTTTTAGGGAACTGCTCTATAAACTTATTTAATTTAGGTTCATTCAATACCCATATTGAATCAACTGTTTTTGAATCCATATTTGCATCATATATTGGTGCCATTAAACCTGCTTGTTTAAGTGGCATATCGTCCCAAAAAATTGGTGTTCGATTGTTCTCATCAGCAAAGGTTGTTACTTTATTGAGCCAGATTAAATTTAACTCTAAAGCACTTTTGCCGCTTCCCCTTCCAGTAGTTTGAACTTCATCTCCACCGACATGAAGATATTTTCCATGTGGGAATGCTTCCAAAGCATCTAGATACAAATCAAACTGAAGGCTATATGTTTCAGGGTCTAATGGATTGAAAGCCCAATCGCTCTCAGGATCATCTCTTAAGTGTTTATTTTTTTCGTGTTTAAGTATGAATGATGCATGACCTAAGCCTTGGACTAAAGGACTTATGGAAATATTTCGAGCTATAGCATACTCACTTATAGCTTTCCATTCTTCAATAGAAAGTGCATCTGATGAAGCCACCTCAGGCCTTCTTTTATATTGGAGTTTGTCTTCAATCTCTAGTATCATCCCGTTGATTTTTAGCTGTGCCAACTCATCGATTAAATCATAGTAATATTCTTTTTTTTCAAGATGATGTTTGATATCAATCTGAATTGGACGAAAAGCAATTTTAGGAGCATCCTGTAATTGAACTAGTGGTAATGGAAGTCCTTGGTCTAAAGCATCTTCTATAAATTGGTTTAAAGTGATAAATGCATAAAATAGTCCTGCTTGATCCTGAGCTTGAATAGTAATTTTTTGCTTTCCAATTTCAAGAGAATACGATTCTGCACTCTCATTTGATTGGGGTTCAATACTAAATTGAAGTTGCGCTTTTTCAGCTTGATCTACAATTTTGAGTTGTTTTGTATGTCCGTATAGGAGGGGAAGGGCATCTCCATTTGGACTGAAAGCCCATTCCAATGAAGCAAGATCTATATTTGAGTCTCCATTTTTATAATTACTTTCTGCGACTGAAGGAAGTAATAAAAAAGAGGCTTCCAAACTAGTTGGTGGAGTAGAACATCCTGCAATTAATAAAATAAGGGTTGCTACTGCAATTTTTAACGAACTGAAACGTGACATATCAAATTTTTTAATTCAATTAAATTACAAAAAACTAATGGATAATTACTATTTTGATATCCATATGAATGTGTAAAATGAACAAAATTACTGCTGCTTTTCCTTGGATTGTTTCTATTTCCACATTCCTAAGTTTAGTCTATCCTTCTTTATTTATTTGGTTTCAGGGTCCTCTGATTACTTTGGGCTTGGCTGGAATTATGCTTGGAATGGGATTAACATTGAAGGGAGAAGACTTTTTACAAATTATAAAAAATCCGAAATGGGTGTTTTTGGGTTTGTTACTTCAGTTTATGGTGATGCCTCTTTTGGGTTGGAGTCTTGCAAAGGTTTTTCAGTTGCCCCCTTTGTTTGCAGTAGGTATGATTTTGGTTGCTTCTTGTCCTGGCGGAACAGCTTCTAACGTTATTGCTTATTTGGCCAAAGCTGAAATTGCTTTATCCGTAACCATGACTGCATGTTCTACACTTGCTGCAGTATTCATGACGCCTTTTTTAACACTTCAACTTTCTGGGAGCTATCTTGAGATCCCAGCGGAAGGACTTTTTTTCAGCACCCTCAAGGTCGTTTTACTCCCTGTTGGTTTAGGGGTTGTAATGAATAAATATATTCCTAAGGCAGCATCTAAACTGGTGCCATACGCCCCTCCGATTGCTGTTATCTTGATCTCATTGATCGTTGCCAGTATTGTTGGTCAGGGAAAAGAGATTATTTTAAGTTCTGGTCTCCGTCTGATTCTGGGATTAATTTGTTTACACTTTTTTGGTTTTGCTATCGGCTTTCTGATTAGTTTAGGAATATTAAAAAATTGGAAGGTTGCCAAAACCATTTCTATAGAAGTTGGAATGCAAAATTCTGGTTTGGGGGTTGTATTGGCTCGTGAAAACTTCAGTAGTCCGTTGGTGGCTATTCCTGCTGCAATTTCGAGTTTAATTCATTCGCTACTCGGCAGTTTTTTTGTTCGAATATTTAAAAACAAAGGATGAACAAACGCCTAAATTAGCCCTCAAGCAAATTCTTTACGCTGTAAGTATATCGCTCGGGCTGAAAAGAGTGCTTCTGTAAACGACCCGGGATCTGCCTTGCCTTGTCCTGCAATATCAAAAGCAGTACCATGATCTGGTGAGGTTCGGACCCTGTTTAATCCAGCAGTGTAGTTTACTCCCTTACCAAAAGAAAGTGTCTTAAAAGGGATGAGTCCTTGATCGTGATACATCGCTAAGACGGCATCGTATTTTGAATATGATTGACTTCCAAAAAAACCATCCGCAGGAAAAGGACCAAAGACAAGCGTTCCAGATTCAAATAATTTCTTGAGCAAAGGACGCAGCATTTCATCGTCTTCTTTTCCGATCACTCCTTGATCTCCAGCATGTGGATTGATTCCCAAAATCGCAATTTTTGGTCGTTGAATTCCAAAATCTTGCTCTAAACTTTTTGATAAAAGGGTGATTTTTTTTGTGATCTTTTCTTCGGTCAATGCCGAAGGAACATCTTTAAGGGGGATATGATCCGTAACTAGAGCAACCCTTAGTTCTTCTGATATCATAAACATGAGACTTTCTCCTTCTAGATGCTCATCCAAATAATCGGTGTGCCCTGGAAATTGAAAATTTTTTGATTGAATACTTTTTTTGTGAATTGGCGCGGTGACCAATGCATCTATTTCTTTGTTTCTTAGTGCTATTGTAGCTGCATTTAAAGAGCTCAGTGCTTCACTTCCTGCTTTTTCATTCTCTTTTCCATAATCAAAAATAAATGGCTTTTTCCAGGTATTGATCACGTTCAATTGTCCTGACCTTGGAGTTTTGATATCCTTAAGATGAAAGATGGTCGTGGTTAGACCCATTCGCTTCTTTTCTTTAATTAGATTCTCACTATTTGCAAATACAATTGGTATAAAAAAATCAAAAAGACGTTTGTCTTGAAAAGCTTTAAGGATAATTTCAAGTCCTATACCGTTTGGATCACCGGCTGAAATTCCTACGCATATTTTAGAAGTTTCGATCACACCTTATTTTTTATCTCTATTTTTGATGACAAATGTAATTAATTTTAAAAGCATGTTTACAGGAATAATAGAAGCTTTTGGACATGTCGTCGGGCTTGAAAAAGAAGCTGAAAATCTCCATATAACTCTTAAGAGTAAATTAGCAAATGAATTAAAAATTGATCAAAGTGTAGCACATAATGGTGTTTGCCTGACAGTTGTAAAATGTGACTCGATGAAATATACTGTCACAGCCATTGATGAGACTTTACGCAAAACTAATCTGGGACTTTTAGAAGTAGGAGGTCTTGTAAACCTTGAGCGTGCAATGAAGTTAGGAGACCGTTTAGACGGTCATATGGTTCAGGGTCATGTAGATCAAACGGCACTTTGTATTGAGTCAAAAACACAAGAAGGAAGCTGGGTTTATACCTTTGAATACGATAAAAAATCAGAACAGATTACAATAGAAAAAGGATCCATCACGATAAATGGAGTCAGTTTAACAGTCGTTGATTCTAAAAAACATCAATTTTCAGTAGCAATTATCCCCTACACTTTTGAAAACACCAATTTTAAACAACTTAAAAAAGGAGATCTAGTTAACTTAGAATTTGATCTTATTGGAAAGTACCTCTCGAAATTATATTTAAGTCGTTAATTTTTATATATTTAGGTTTAGCTATATTAAAATGAATTTACACGAACTTTTTGCATTTTTACTCATCCTTGCTTCCATTTTTTCAATAATTAACCTTCGGATATTAAAACTCCCTCAAACTATCGGTTTGATGGTTTTAGCAATTGTCTTATCCCTGGTTGTATTGATGGCAGGTTTGATTGATCCTGATTTCCTTTCGATGGCAACATCACTCACTGAACAATTCGACTTTAGTGTGATGTTAATAGACGTTATGTTGCCCTTTTTATTATTCGCAGGAGCAATCAGTGTTGACGTACACGAGCTTCTAAAGGATAAAGTCACGATACTCCTTTTGGCTACTTTTGGTGTTATATTTTCCACATTCGCTGTCGGAACAGGGCTTTATTGGTTAGTCAGTCAACCCTTTTTAGGAATGACCGCTATTGGGTTAACCTATGTAGATTGTCTCTTGTTTGGTGCGCTAATAGCCCCTACAGATCCTATTGCAGTATTAGCAATGGTAAAAAAAATGAATCTGTCTAAAATAACAGAAACTCGAATAGCTGGGGAATCTCTTTTTAATGATGGAATAGGAGTGGTTGTTTTTCTAACCTTATTAACTATGAAAATTGAAGGCGTAGAAAACATAACTGCTGCAAGTGTAGGTTCATTATTTATAACTGAAGTTGTCGGAGGGATTTTACTTGGGGCAGCCTTGGGCTATTTAGGGTTAAAACTGGTTGAGTATATTGAAAATGAACATGTAGAATTGGAGGTCCTTATCACCCTTTCACTAGTATTGATGGTTCCTGTAATCGCACATATGTTTCATTTTTCAGCAGTTTTAGGAGTCGTCATTATGGGACTTTTTCTAAATCAAAATATAGATACTGATAAAAAAGTAGATGGGGTACAAAAAGCAATGGGAGATTATGTTTATAAATTTTGGCATTTAGTGGATGAAACCTTGAATGCTATTTTGTTCATTTTAATTGGATTAGAAATAATTCCTATCCTTCAAAACTTTGATTTGGGATACCTCTTCATCATTTTATTGGTCATTGTTCTGGTAGTGGTTTCTAGAGGAATTGGAGTTTTTGTCCCAATTAAACTGCTCTCCATAAAAAAGGTGTTTGAAAAAAATACGGCATTAATTATCACCTGGGGAGGACTTCGAGGTGGACTGAGTATTGCTCTTGCGTTAAACCTTCCTGACAGCATCGGCACAGGTAAAGATTTAATTTTAATTCTTACCTATGGTGTTGTATTATTTACGATTTTAGTTCAAGGACTCACCTTAAAAAAAATTGTCAAATAAAGTTTTTACAAAAGATTTGGATTCCTATATTTGGGTTGAGAAGTTCGTACTGTGACAACAGTAATGTCTAACTAAATTTAGAAAGGAGGTGTCTTATGTCTAATGATAATCATTTGAGGAATTCAAGACAGCAGGTACCTAATTTAGGTCTGCTGTGATTTTCCTTATCTATTTATAAAGCGAGCCGATGGGCTCGCTTTTTTAAACTACGAAACCATGCAAAAAATTCCTCAGGCCGATTTAAGTGCTTTTCTTTCAAATGACACAAGCCTACAAAATGAATTTGTTCAAAAGATTGGAAACTCTTTTGAGGAAATTGGGTTTCTAGCACTCAAAGGGCATTTTTTAGATTCAGACCTTCAAGCATCTCTTTATGATGAAATCAATGCTTTTTTTGCACTTCCTCTAGAAATTAAAAGTCAATATGAAATTGAAGGAGGTGGAGGACAGAGAGGCTATACCGGTTTTGGAAAAGAACACGCGGAAGGAAGAAGTGTTGGAGACTTAAAAGAGTTTTGGCATTTTGGTCAAGACATTAGCAACCTTCCTCATCTAAAAACAATCTATCCAGAAAACATACATGTTCAAGAATTGACTTCTTTTAATTCAATTGGAAATATCGTTTTTAAGCGACTTGAAAAAACTGCCCAAGTAATTCTTCAAGCCATTGCTTTGTATCTAAATCTTGACGTTTCTTATTTTGATCAGTATATCTTAGAAGGTAATTCAATTTTAAGAGCGATTCATTACCCTCCGATAACTGAAACACCTCAAGATGCAGAGCGTGCTGCCGCTCACGGTGATATTAATTTAATTACGCTTCTAATGGGTGCCCAAGGGAGTGGATTACAGGTTTTAAATCGACAAAATGAATGGATTGATGCAATTGCTGAGCCCGATGAGTTAATCATTAACGTTGGAGACATGCTTTCCCGATTGACAAATAATCGTCTTCCTTCAACCGTTCATAGGGTTATAAATCCTCCCAGAGAGGAATGGGGAAAAGCACGGTATTCGCTGCCTTTTTTTATGCATCCTGTCCCACATATGCCCTTAAACTGCTTAGCAAAAACTGTAGATGAAAATCATCCAAAGCTTTATGAAGATATATCTGCTGGTGATTTTTTACATCAAAGATTGGTTGCCCTAGGACTTTTGGATAGCTAATATTTTAATGCTCTAGTCTTAAAAGTTAAATCATCCAAAGTTCTTCATCGAATCTGAGATTAATTTCATTGATTTCATCCTGATCGAAGTTATAATAATCAATATTTATAACTGATCAAAAACGAGGATATCTTCTGCTGAAGTCAAATCAGGGAGATGTTCTCTTATAGGAAGACATATCGTTTGCTTTGGGTTTGCTGTATTCATTAGTCGCAGTGCTTCAGGCAGTTCTTTTTCATTTCGCTCGGGGTGAATTGGACAACTCTTTAAAAATGGATACAGAAGTTCACCATTAAAACTAAAGACATTCATACTGACTCTAATCTCTCCTGAAGCATCCCTATATTGTTCTACTAAGTCAGGATCAGGTTTTTCGATAATGTTTTTCAAATAACCTTCTGAATCAATATCCATACAAGCAAATTTTGAGATGCGCTCATCAGAAAAAACAAGTCCTGATCGGGCATAGCTAATTAATGCGTGAGGAGCATTTCGATCTTCGAGTAACATTTGAAAAGCTCGAGTTGAATACAAATTATCCCCATTGCAAACAGAAAAAGTTGAGGTCTTTAATTCTGGGTGCTGATCTAAAGTTTGCTGAATTGCATCAGCCGTACCCAGAGGTTTTACCCTTCCTTGTGGAACTTGCTGTATTGCAAAACGAAATTGTATTTCTGTAAAAATATTGTTTGTATTCCAGTCCTCTAGCTGACTTTTAAAAGCTTGATTTTCTGGACTGGTAATCAAATAAATATTTCTATGTCCAGCAGCAACAGCATTTTTAATCAAATAAAACAATAACGGTTTTTGTGCAGCACCAAGTGGAATTAGACTTTTATGGACTTGAAGTGCTTGTTTTTTTAAATCGGCAGTTATTGAAATTTCTTCCAAAGAACGCTTCATCCTAGAAGAAGCACCCCCTGCCATTATCAATAAAGAGTTCATTTTTTTCATTAGTGGATGGCTAATTTTACTTCATATGCATCGTGAGCACCAGCTGTTTTAAAAGCTTGAATAATATTCTCTTTAGTATGTTCCTCAGCTATAGCAACCATAGCGCCTCCTCCTCCGGAGCCTATTATTTTGGCCCCCAAAGCACCCGCCTGTAATGCAGCATTCATTTGATTAATCATTGGCTCTGGAGTATTTTGGATGCACTCTTGAAGTATCTTTTGATGTGCATTCATTAAAGATCCCAATTGAATTAAATCAGGTTCCAATTGAAGTAATTGTTTTTTAGCTTTTTGAGTAATGAGATGGTTGTGAATTGAGGCGTACCAATAAGGTTTATATGGATTTGAAACAAAGGATTCGTAATTGTTATAATCTACTTCCTGCGCCTTGTGAAGGTCAAATTCCGAATATTGAATCTTTACTTCTTCTATTGCTCTTTGGGCGAAATCTCTTGCATTTTGAAGAACCGATAATGTTTTTTTTGCTAATCCAGACTCCGCCAAAATTAAGGTTCCCAAATTTGTTGACAAAGGAGTCACTTCCCCTTTTTGAGTGTCAATATAAATCATCCCTCCTTGGGCAATGGTGTACTGATCCATAAGCCCTCCTGGCTGTTTAAAAAATTGGACTTCAGAACGATAAGCCCATTCTCCAATTTGAGCATCTGAAACATTCCATTGGGCTTCTTGAGCCTCAATCAAGAAACGTAACCAAGCAACTACCAGTGCTGAAGAACTTGAAACTCCAGCATTTACTGGAATAGTTCCTGATATTTCAATAGTGTACCCTTGTGAAAATACAGCACCCTCTTGTCCTAAAATTACCATCGATGAACGATAGTAATCTTCGGAAGCAATATCATTGAAGTCTTTATTGAGATTTATTGATATTTCTTCATCTAAATCAATAAGTTGAATAATATATTTTGATTCAGAATTCGGCACTGCTTTGATCTGAATATAACGATTAATCGTTCCGGCAATAACGGGGAGTCCTAGATAGTCCTGATGGTCTCCAAAAAAACAAATTCTAGCCGGGGCCTTAACTGATATTGATGTTTTAATAATGCGTTAATTTACGATTATGAAATGATACTTAGAGGATTGGTGATTTTCCATTGTTTACGAGTAAAGTCTGGAAATTGTTGAGGCATTCCTCCTTGAGCAACAGATGCCTCACTAAGGGGTGAAACAGCACTCCATAAACAACCTTCATAAACATTTTGATCTAATGCCTGTCCTGTTCTCAAACATTCCACAATTCGATATAACATCATGAAATCCATTCCGCCATGACCTCCCATTTTTTTGGCTAAACTTCCAAGTCGTTTGTACATTGGGTGCTCATATTGTTCATAAATTTTTTCCAACTGTTCCCCTTCTGCCCACTGATGATGACTATTTGTAGCGCCAGCTACTCCTCCCTCTAATGCAACACGTGTAGGGAATCCTGCTAGGGCTCCTTTGGTTCCTTGTACTAAGTTATGTCGAGTATATGGGCGAGGACTGGTTTCATCCCACTGAATCATGACTGTTCTTCCAAGAGTAGTTTTAACAATGGAGGTGTTTATGTCTCCTCCCTCATAGTTTAATTGATTCCATTTATGATCTGCAGGATAATTTTTCTCTGCATATAAAGCTCTTCCTCGAGCAGGTGAAGAATAAGATACAAGACTGGAAAATTGGTCTTCCCCTCTTCCTAAGTTCATGTATTGTGCTACGGGACCTAGTCCGTGTGTTGGATAAAGATTCCCGTTGCGTTTTGCGTAGTGTGGTGTTCTCCAGGAGCCCGTGCCACGCTCTTGTTCCTCCATTTGAAAACGCAGTTCGTGAATATAGGCAGCCTCTGCATGAAGAATTTCTCCAATCACTCCTTGACGACATAAATTTAAATACAGTAATTCTTCTCTACCATAATTTACATTTTCCATCATCATACAATGCTTTTTGGTGCGCTCAGATGTATCCACTAAATCCCACATTTCCTCCAAAGTGAGGGCTACAGGAACCTCAACAAAAGCATGGGCACCTTGTTTCATGACCTCTGACGCCATTGGGGCATGATTCTTCCAATTTGTTGCTATAAAGACCGCATCTGGTTTCACTTCTTGAAGCATGTTTTTCCAATCAGCTTCTCCTCCAAAATAGCGTTGAATATTTTGGTGTCTTCCACCTCCAACTGCTTGACAATTAGTGACTGAACGATCTACTAAATCTTCATAAAGGTCAGCAATTGCAACAATTTCTGTCCCCTCTATAGAGGCTAATTGTTTTGCATGACCGCTTCCTCTGGCTCCCACACCGATCATTGCAATTCTAACCGTGTCTAGTTTGGGTGCCTTAAAATCTCCCATATAAGTACCGCCAGATGGGGTTGATTCTTTTTCTTGAGAACACGCCATTGTACTTGCTAGATATAATGAGGCGGTTGACAATGATGTCTTTTTTAAAAAATTTCTCCTGTTAATTGATCCCATAATGATTTATTAAAAAGATCCCTCTATTTAAATTGTAATATGAGAATCTTTAATGAATTTTAAATTTATGAAATCTTTCATTAATGAATGAATTAATAATATACTTTGACATCAACTTTTTTAAAAATTGCTATCTTTAAAGTAAATATATATGATATGGGAGTTGGAGGAACTGTTCTTGGGAGTCTTTTGGTCTGTTTAGTTATTGGACTTATAATTGAACTTAAAGAACGTCATTTAAATTAAAAATGGGTTACTTTTTAAGAAATATAATAGTCTACGGCGCCATCGCTCTCGTGGTTTGGATGCTTTATGCGGGTATTAAAGGGATGCAAAACAAAAAATGAATTGAGATGAATAAAAATAAAATGAAACTGATTTTTGCTATTGGAATCCTAAAAAAAATCGGTCTCTTGATTTGGATATTTTGGTTTTAAAAAAAACCCTTTTACATAAAATAAAAAATGCGCTTAAAAGCGCATTTTTTATTAATTAAAACTTCTTCTATTGTTTTATTCTTGTTCCTTCTAAATCAAACATACCCATTAAAGAGCCTGAAACAGTATCCTCCTGGATTGTAATGTCGAAATAAATATCATAGCCCGCAGCATACGCTTCTATCGTAAAAACATTGTCTTGAAGTGTAGTGTCACCTACCTCAAATTCTACATCCTGCATTCCTTCTTTAGGTGAAATAGAAGCCGTGTAATTTTCCCCTTCTTTTGTAAGATTCAATAGCAGTGATAAATCTCCAATGTTATCAACTTCGAATACTGTCATTTCATACGATCCAACATACGGATCACTTTTAATACTTTTCTGAACCCCACAGGAAAAGGTTAAAAATAGGGCAACTAAAGGAATTAATTTTTTCATTATTTTAATATATTAAATTATTACTCTGTACTCTCTGCAACCAATTCAACGTCTTTATCCCAAACAGTGATCGCACCACTTTTTTGATCTATCCATGTCATTCTAGTGTCATTGTTTGAAAATGAAATCGAATAGTTAATCACATTTGATCCTTGAACATATTGATAAAATCCGGTTTCTGGATCAATAGACCAAGTGTACACTGCATAGGAAGGACTTAAACAACCTCTCGAATTGATATCTATGAATTCATAAATTGTTGTTACAATTTTTTCTGAAATTGAGGCAGTAAATGACATGCAAGCGTATTCAGGAATGAGTTCTACCAAATCAGATTTAATATCCTCCCAAATTGTTGCTGTACCATTTTCATCAGAAATAGAGTAAATACTCCATTCTCCGATAGACTTGTCTGGTACGATTTCTTCTTTACTACAATTTGTGAAGGTTAGAAGAAAAGTCAATAAGGAAACTTTTAAAATTGATGATGGTTTCATGATTTTTATTATTTGATGTTAAAAATACAAAAAAAGCGGGGTTACTTTTAATTTTGATAAAATTAAAATGTGATTCCCTAATTAATCACCTTTATGAAATATTTCATAGAACAGAGTTGATCTTAAGATTAAGCGTTTTTGTTTAACGATTGATTAAAACTTTGCCTTGTCAAAACTTATTTTATAAACTTTTAGCAAGGAAAATGTCTGAAAACTTAATAATCGAACAAAAAATAAATTCACTTCACTTTTATTGATGAATCCCTACTTGAATCAAATAAACTCTAATGCTTCTCGAAAGAAGAAATACATCGTCCGATTATAAAAAAGGTGTTTTATCTTGGAGAGTGACACCAACTGTTTCATTAATCAAAATATCAAAGCTTCAGAAATAGGGATAAAATTCAAGATGGTCTATTTTCCAAAAAGTACAAGCTGTAAAATTCTAAAATTCCTCTCTTTCTAGAGTTATTTATGATTTGCTCTCACTACTTGAGAACTTATTTAACAAATATTTTTTACCTTTCTAAGAAATCAGTAACCAAAATCAATAAATCTTGATCTTTAATTAAGATTATTTAGAACTAATTAATGAGGACTATTCAACTACTATTTCTGCTTTTAATTTGCACCCAATGCCAATTAGATATTCCAGATTCGATTGCCCTTGAATTAGAAAATCTGCCAAATAAAATTGACTACAACTATCATGTAAAGCCAATTTTATCTGACCGCTGCTATCAATGTCATGGTCCAGATGAAAAAACAAGAAAAGCTGGTTTAAGACTGGATCTAGAAAAAATTGCATTTTCACGTCTTGAAAGTGGGAATAAAGCTTTCTCGAAAGGAAGTCTTAACGGAAGTGAGAGTCTCCATCGCATACTTAATACTGATGCTGAAATTCAAATGCCTCCTCCTGAATCAAACTTAAGTTTGACTTCAAAAGAAAAAGCTATTTTAATTAAATGGGTAGATCAAGGAGCCGAATGGAAAGAACATTGGTCCTTTATTCCTCCCAATAAAAAGAGCATCAAGTATTCCCAAGGCTTAGGTCTTATTGATCATTTTATTACTGAAAAACATCAAGAAAATAATCTGGACTTTTCAAAACCTGCATCAAAAGAGACCCTAATTCGCAGAGTTTATTTTGACCTTACAGGATTGCCTCCAACAGTTGCTCAAGTTGAGGCTTTTCTTAATAACTCGAGTGAAGATGCATATTCAGATTTGGTAGACAGATTACTCGATTCTGATGCCTATGCAGAGCGAATGGCCGTAGAATGGATGGATTTATCCCGTTATGCAGATTCTCATGGACTTCATGCAGATGGGCTTCGAACGATGTGGCCATGGAGGGACTGGGTTATTAAATCATTTAAAGAAAATATGCCTTATGACCAATTTGTGACCTGGCAACTCGCTGGTGATTTAATGCCCAATGCAACTATTGAACAAAAATTAGCCACTGCATTTAATCGTAATTCTCCAATGACTGCTGAAGGAGGCGTTATAGATGAAGAATGGAGATTAAATTATGTTTTCGATAGAACAGAAACCATGAGTACTGCTTTTCTTGGCCTAACCGTAGCTTGCGCAAAATGTCACGATCACAAATTTGATCCCGTCTCACAGAAAGATTATTATCAGCTTACCGCTTTTTTTAACAATATTCGAGAGTTAGGAATGACAGGTGATGACGGCGATTACGGCCCGCTATTACCCCTTCCAGATGAATCTACTAAAGAGCACCTCAACCGACTAGAAAGTACTATTTCTCAGATAGAAAAGGAGGTAGAACTCAATGCAAAGGAAATGGCCAACCTTCAAGATTATATCAATGAACTGCCCTCTGAATCTCAACTATATGAAAGCAGAGTAGGCTACTATCCTTTTGATAAAATCAGAAAAGCCCTTAAAAAAGATAAAACTGGACATCATTTTGTTGCAGATGACAATGAAAATGTAGGTTCACGACTAGCTCCTGTAGTGATACCCGGAATCAAAAACAATGCCCTTCGTTTTGAACAGGATTATGACCGCCTATTTATTAGTAAAGAAATTCCAAATTTTGAATGGGTTGATTCATTTTCAGGAGGTGTTTGGATAAATACGGATCAACAAAATTCCCAGTTTAGACAGTTCATCATGGGAACTACAGGAGGAAAGAATAATTTATGGCGCGGATGGGATTTCTATCTCGATGGAGAAAATAAGCTAAACTTTAGACTGATAAATGTGGCTCCTGGAAACATGATTCATGTAAAAGCTCCCGAAATTATCCCTACAGAGAAATGGAAACATCTTGCTTTTTCATACGACGGAAGTGGAAAAGCAAAAGGAGTCAAAATCTATATAGACGGAGAAAAAATCCCCTTAGAAAATTTAATAGACAATCTATATAAATCCATTAAACCAGTTTCTGCCAGTGGCATTAAAGAAGAAGATCGCCCAGTTTTAATAGGCAAAAGTTATGAGGGTTCTACAGGAGACAATGGGACATTTTCGGGGAGTATGGATGAGTTGATGCTTTTTGAAAAAGAACTTAGTGGGCTGGAATTAAAACTTTTGTTTAATTCTTATAATGAAAACCCCATTCCTCCGGGTAGTGATTTAATAAAAGAGCATTGGATTTCAAATCAACCTCAATCGATTGCTCTTAACAACAAATTAAAACAAAATCGTCAAGAATGGTTGAATACTTTTGCTCCGGTTACAGAAATTATGGTGATGGAAGAACTTCCTACTGTTCGAGAAACTTTTTTGTATAATCGAGGAGATTATAATGATCCCAGCTACAGTGTAGAAGCAGCTGTGCCAAACAAGCTCCCTGCTATGAGTCCCGATCTTCCTAAAAACAGATTGGGTTTGGCAAAATGGTTATTTAATAAAAAAAATCCGCTAACAGCTCGAGTTGCTGTTAATCGATATTGGCAAATGATTTTTGGTCAAGGGTTAGTCAGAACTCCTACTGACTTTGGGGTTCAAGGTGAGCTCCCTAGTCATCCCAATCTTTTAGATGCTTTGGCATTGGATTTTATGGAAAATGATTGGGATATAAAACAATTGATCAAAAAAATGGTACTCTCCAAAACTTACCGTCAAACTTCAAAAACAAGTCCAGAACTATTTGAAAAGGACCCCAATAATATTTTGCTAGCACGAAGTAATCGCTACAGACTCCCTGCCGAAATGATTCGTGACAATGCTTTAGCAACAAGTGGTTTGCTAATAAACCATGTAGGAGGTGAGAGTGTTAAACCCTACCAACCTGAGGGGCTTTGGAAAGAAAAAAGTACTTTTTCCCTGCGCCTCTATGATTACAAAACAACAAAAGGGGATAGTCTGTATCGTAGAAGTTTATACACCTTTATTAGAAGAACATCACCTCCGCCTTCTATGATAGCTTTTGATGCTACTTCTAGAGAAATTTGTGCTGTTCAGCGTGAAAATACTTCAACCCCTCTTCAAGCGTTAATTCTCTTGAACGATATTCAATTTTTTGAGGCCTCAAGGGTATTGGCAGAAAGGATTCAACTGGAGGGAGGGACTAAAGTGAGTGATCAGATTCAATATGGATTTCGTCTGGCCACATCACGATTGCCAAATTCAAAAGAGCTGGATATATTAATTGATCTTTATCAGACTCAATTGAATTATTATAAAAAAACTCCAAAAGCAGCATATAACACGATCCGTGTAGGCGAAAAACCTTTTAACACTAAACTAAACCCCATGAAAACAGCAGCGCTCACAATCGTTGCAAATACCCTACTAAACCAAAACGAAACTTTTGTAAAGTATTAGGAATGAATTGCAACGATGACCATCACAATAAAAAATATACCCGAAGAGACTTTCTAACCCGAACCTCAATTGGAATGGGAGCCTTGTCGTTAGGAGGTTTGTTGGGGCCCTCACCCGTACTGGGAAAAGATCTGATTTCACAAATGATTCAGACTAGCGGAGCAGGATTACCACATTTTGTGCCTAAAGCTAAAAGAGTCATCTACCTTTTTCAAAGTGGCGCCCCCTCACAATTAGATCTTTTTGATCATAAGCCTTTACTCAATAAAATGAATGGGAAAGAACTCCCAGATAGTATCATGGGAACCCAACGTTTGACGGGTATGACGGCCGGACAAACAAGCTTTCCAATGGCAGGTTCAGTTTTTGATTTCAAACAATATGGACAGAGCGGAGCTTGGGTAAGTGAATTAATGCCATATACTTCAAAAATTGTAGATGAATTATGCTTCATCAAATCCATGCATACCGATGCTATCAATCATGATCCTGCAGTAACTTTTCTACAAACTGGTTCTCAACTACCTGGACGTCCCTCTATTGGTGCTTGGCTTAGTTATGGATTGGGAACAGACAATAAAAATCTTCCTGAATTTGTAGTACTATTAACCAAAGACAAATACGGCCAACCACTCTATTCAAGATTGTGGGGCAATGGATTTTTGCCCTCTCAGCATCAGGGAGTACAATTTCGTTCAGGTAAAGATCCAGTACTCTACCTTGATAATCCTCCTGGTGTGACTAAAGAAAGTAGAAGTTCACAATTACAACATCTCGGTGAACTCAATAAAATTCAACATCAAGATGTGGGAGATCCTGAAATCCTTTCAAGGATGAAACAATACGAAATGGCCTTTAGGATGCAAACTTCTGTTCCAGAAGTTATGGACGTATCCGATGAGCCTGATTATATTTTCGACTTATATGGAAAAGACAGTAAGACACCCGGAACCTTCGCAGCAAACTGTCTTCTAGCTCGGAAACTAATTGAAAAAGATGTCAAATTTGTACAGCTTTATCATCAGGGATGGGACATGCATGGAGACTTACCAAATCAGATGAAGATCCAATGTAAAGATACGGATCAAGCAACTGCAGGTCTTATACAAGACCTAAAACAACGCGGCCTTTTAGACGATACATTGGTCATTTGGGGAGGTGAATTTGGAAGAACAAACTACTCGCAAGGACTCTTAACTCCTGAAAGTTTCGGAAGAGATCACCATCCTCGCTGTTTTACAGTTTTCATGGCAGGAGCAGGTATAAAAAAAGGAATTACCATTGGAGCTACAGATGAGTTTGGGTTTAACATCAATGAACGACCTGTTCATATTCATGATTTTCAGGCTACATTAATGCATTTACTCGGTATCAATCACGAAAAACTTACTTTTAAATTTCAAGGAAGACGCTACCGTCTTACAGATGTACACGGTAAGGTAGTTAATGAGATTCTCAGTTAAATACGAATAAAAATGAAAAAAAATAGAAGAAAATTTTTAAAACAAACTGTTGCTGCAGCTGGAGGATTAGCAGTTGTTCCCTTCCAAGATATCTTTGTGCATCGTAACACATCAAAAGTAGAAAATCCTATTGTAGGGCATGGAGATTTTACTTATCGTGTTGATAAAGACTGGGGCATTCAAGATTCTTCTCAATTTCCTGTGAATGATTGCCATGAAATGGTTTTAGATAAAAAAAACAGGATCTTTATGACCACCACCCATCCAAAAAATAATATTCTAATTTATGACCGGTCAGGAAAAATACTTGACTCATGGGGGACAGACTATCCCGGAGCACATGGCCTTACTATAATAGAAGAGGGAGGGGAAGAATTTTTATTTATTACTGATCCAGAAACACATAAGGTTTGTAAGACGACTATCAACGGTAAGAAACTTCTTGAATTTTCAGCACCAAAAGAGGTTAAAGATTACAAAGAAGTGAATCAGTTCAAACCAACGGAAACTGCAGTTGCTCCAAATGGAGATATTTATATCGCTGATGGTTATGGTTTGGATTTTATCATGCAATATGACTCAAAAGGAAATTTTATTCGTCACTTTGGTGGCAAAGGGAAGGCAGAAAATCAATTTGACTGTTGTCATGGAATTACAATTGACACTCGAGGAGGAAAAGCACCTACCTTACTAATTACTTCGAGGACCGCAAACTGTTTTAAACGTTTTACTTTAGACGGGAATCATATTGAAACCATTTCTCTTCCTTCCTGTTATATTTGCAGACCAGTCCTAAAAAACGATCTGCTTTATTTTGCAGTAATTGTAACGAAAGATTGGGGCACCTATGATGGTATGCTTGCCGTTTTAGATCAAAATAATAAAGTAATCTCAATGCCCGGGGGAAGCTCCCCTAGCTACAAGAACGGATTGCTTGAAGCCCCTGTATACGATCAAAAAACATTTCTTAACCCACATGATGTCTGCATAGATGACGATGAAAACATTTACATTCCTCAGTGGAATTCTGGGAAAACATATCCCATTAAACTTCATCGTGTTTAAATATGATCTTCCTTGAATTAAGCACATTTATTGGTAGATTACACCCTTTGGTAGTTCATCTGCCAATCGGATTTTTAGTTCTTGCTTTAATTTTTGATCTTCCTCTAGTCAAAAAGAGAAACAGTGCCGTTTCACTAATTTGGTTTTTTGCATCGATATTTTCAATTGTCGCTGTTGTATTGGGGCTTCTCTTAGCGCAAAATGGACACTATATTGAACAACAGCTTTCACTGCATCAATGGTCTGGAATTATTTTAGTCTTTCTTTGTTTTATTGGGTGGATGTCACGGTCACCCTTCTTTAGGTTTCCAGATTTTATTCGAAAGGTGAATAATGGGATTGTTATACTAACCCTAATTATTGTTGGTCATTATGGAGGAACGTTAACCCATGGTGAAAATTATCTATTTGTTTATGCTCCTGAATGGCTCAGCTCAAAGCTTATAAAAGAGAAAACTGATCCAAAGTTTGCTGATGTTTCTTTAGACAGTGTCTATGTGTATCAAGACATGATTCAGCCATTGTTCAACGCAAAATGTGTGTCCTGTCACAATAACGAAGCAAAAAGAGGAGGTCTTGATATGACAAATGTGAAAGGGCTCTTTAAAGGTGGAAATAGCGGAGCCGCAATTGTTCAAAAAAATTTAGCTAAAAGCTTGATTTATAACCGAATTACCAAAGTACAATCTGATGTGAAGTTTATGCCACCTGCTGGAATACCAATGACTTACTCAGAAATTCAGTTAATTGAATGGTGGATTCAAGCTGGAGCTTCAATAGAAACTCCTCTTTCAAAACAAACATTAAATTCGGAAATCCAAACACTTTTATTAAAAAAATATGCGCTCGACACTGAGGAAAAACCGTGGTTTAAAAAAGTAATTTTGACTCCTCTTCAAGAGTCTGAGCTTGCACGATTTGATCAGAATAAACTTGAATGGAGAAAATTAGCTTTGGATAATCCCTTGCTTGATGTTCGCTTTCAAGGGAAAGAAATCAGTAAAGAAGTTCTTTCTGTTCTAGAGCAAAATGCACCTTATATAACATGGTTAAACTTAAGTGGAACTATTCTCGAAAAGGATGCTCTTAAAGTCATCGCTAAAATGGAAAATTTAACCCGTCTTTATCTCCAAAAAAGCAGCCTCCCAATTGGAGATTTGAGTCTATTAGAATCCCTAAGTCATCTCGAAATACTTAACCTTCACAGCACTTCTGCAAATCAGAAAGTCTTTGAAGTAGCAAAACAACTCCCCGCTTTGAAAAAGCTCTATTTATGGAATACAAAATTGAGCAATGATCAAATTGAAGCGCAAAAGTCTTTTTTCCCTAATACTGATTTAATCGGAGGCTTAGAATAGGGTTAATTTTATTTCTTTTGGAACAGCAAACTGTCTTAAATAAAGCGTTTTGCCCATTTGAGCACGCTCTTTTTTGATTCTAGCTACAACTTCAGAAGGATACTGACTCTTATGACATAATAAGGCTTGATAAGCCTTGTCGTAATGAGATTCTGTAAATGAAATTTGAGTATTCAAATAAGACCGTTCTTGGCCTCTTAAAGTTTTAGCTCTTGCAGTATCTAGAAAATCTTTTGGAACACCAAAATAAAATAAATCCATTGGCTTATTCCATTTTTGAGATACAAAAACTTGAGTAACAGAAGCCCCTACTAATCGGTGATCCATATGAGAAGTTGCTCCATCAGGTCCCCAAGTGATTATTGCATCAGGAGAAACCTGATCAATAATTTCTTTCAGCTCTAGAATTAAACTTTGAACATGAGGTATATGACCGTCAAACCCCTCGGCTGATTTTAATTGATCGTGATAGTCTAAATGAATTAACTTCACTCCCAATACCTGTGCTGCACATTCCATTTCCCCTCTTCGAATTGCTGCAAGTCCATCACCAGCTTCATAATCTGTATATTCGTTTACTCCTAATCGACCATCTGTAGCAATAACTAAGGTTACCTCAACACCTTCTTCAACAGCTTTCACTAAAATAGGAGCTACAGACTGTTCGTCATCGGGATGAGCAAAAATTGCTAATAGTTTTTTAGGAGATTCTTGTGCAGCAGCTACAGCACATACAAAACAGCTGTAAATAAGTATAAAAGCTTTTATTTTTTTCATTCTAATTTGTGTATTTAAATGGTATATTAGATTTAAACTGAACTGTTAAAGTACAAAATTATGCGACGAAAACACCACACATATAGTCATACACTAGTCCTTTGTATCCTTCTTTTAAGCTTGACCAAAGCTTTTTCAATTTCATCAAAATCTAAAGTAATAGAAAATGAAGACCCATTGCGGCTTGCTATCATTGGATTAGTTCACGATCATGTGCATTGGATTTTTAATCGTAATAAAGAAGATGTTGTTGTTGTAGGTATTGTTGAAACCAATAAAAAAGCGATTGCAAAATATCAAAACCGTTATGCCCTTCCAGATTCTCTTTTCTTTGATAGTTATGAAAGCATGTACAGAAAAGTAAAACCAGAGGCAGTATCAGCTTTCAATCAGACCAATAAACACTTAGAGGTAGTTGAATTTTTTGCCCCTCTCAGAATCCCTATAATGGTGGAGAAGCCGCTAGCAGCCTCCTATGAAGAGGCAAAAAAGATTGAAGCTTTACATAAAAAATACCAAACCCCAGTCATAGTAAATTATGAGACTTCCTGGTATGAAAGTACCTATGAAACCAAAAAAATGGTAGATAATAATAAGCTTGGAGGCTTAACGAAAATGGTTTTTAACACCGGTCATCCCGGTCCCCAAGAAATTGGATGTTCTCCTGAGTTTTTAGAATGGCTTACAGACCCTGTTCAAAATGGAGGTGGCGCTTTAACAGATTTTGGTTGTTATGGTGCCAATATTGCTACCTGGTTTTTAAATGGAGAAACTCCTTTACGCATTAGTAGTGTTATCAAGCAAACCAAACCTGAGCGATATCCCAAAGTTGATGACGACACCACAATCATTTTGGAATATGCTGATCAACAGGTAGTTATTCAAGCTTCATGGAATTGGTCACACAATAGAAAGGATATGCAAGTGTATGGTTCACATGGATATATTGATGCTAAAAATGGGAATTCAATGTCTATTTTAGAAAAGGAAAGTCAAGGACCATATGATCATACACCACCTGCAATTGAATCAAATCAAAAAGATCCATTTCGACTACTTCTTGAAGTAACAAAATACGGGAAAACTCTAGATCCTTTTAGTTTGTATACTCTTGAGAATAATCTGATCGTATCTAAAATTTTAACTCTTGCAAAAAAAGCTGCGGAAACAAAGCAAACTTTGTCTTGGAACGCGTTATAAAAGTAGAATCAGTTCCATTCCTAAATAAGTACGCTCATTCCCTCATGTTTAGTAAATTTATAACGTGTCAAAAATTTTAATCATTATGGGGGTAAGTGGAAGTGGAAAAACCACTTTGGGTAAAGCACTCGCCAAAAAATTCAATTACCGTTTTTTAGAAGGAGATCTTTTTCATTCGGATGCGAATAAAAATAAGATGAAACAAGGAATACCGTTAACAGATACTGACCGTTTACCCTGGTTAAATAAAATTAACCACACCCTCCTAAACAGTCTAGACAAAGAAGTTGTTGTGGCCTGTTCTGCTTTAAAAAAGGAATACAGAGCAATTCTAAGTTCTAATCTCCCTAAAGACACTCTTCTATGGGTCTATTTAAATGCCGAATACACCGTTTTAAAAAAGCGAATGGAGAATCGTAGTCATTTTATGCCTGTAAGTCTTCTGGAAAGTCAACTAGAGCTTTTAGAGCCTCCAAAAGGTGCAATCGCCCTTAATAGTTCACATTCAGTTGAGCAAATGATAGAGCAACTAAAAACATATCTAAATGACAAATAAAGTGCAATGGGGTATAGTAGGCATGGGTGTAATGGGAACCAGCCTCAGCAGGAATTTTGCTGGAAAGGGTATTCAGCTGGCTTTATTTAATCGTCGTTTAGAAGGAATCGAAGAGGATGTAGCTTTAACAAAAAAACACCACTATCCAGAATTGCATCAAGCACAAGCATACGAAGATTTAGTACAATTTACTGCGGCTTTAGAATCCCCTAGAAAAATCCTGCTCATGCTTCCAGCAGGCAAACCAACAAGTCTTATTTTAGACCAACTTACACCACTACTTTCAGAGGGTGATATTGTAATTGACGGAGGAAACACTCATTATCAAGAAACAGAAAATCGCGCTTCTAAGCTCTCCAAAAAAGGAATTTTATTTTTGGGAATTGGTGTTTCAGGAGGGGAAGCGGGCGCTTTAAAAGGTCCTTCACTCATGGCTGGAGGAGATCAAAAGGCGTATGAAATCGTCAAAAAAGACTTGTTTCAAATTGCTGCAAAAAACAGCAAAGGAAATCCATGTTGTGCCTATTTTGGATCAGGAGGTGCCGGTCATTATGTTAAAATGGTACATAACGGAATTGAATATGCTGAGATGCAATTACTAGCTGAGGTATATGCACTGAGTCATCACAGCAAGATTCAACCCACACTAGAGGAATGGAATAGTACGGCAAGTAAAAGTTACCTTTTAGAAATTACTGCTGCACTTTTAGCATATCAGGAAGATAACATGCCATTTATCGAAAAAATTGAAGACCAAGCGTCTAACAAAGGTACTGGTGCTTGGGCTACTGCAGCAGGTACAACTTTAGGTTATCCCAATAACCTGATGTCCAGTGCACTTCATGCGCGCTATATTTCCTCTTTTAAAGAAGATAGAATTCAGTTTGCCAAACAATTCAATTCCGAGTTGTCAAAAACTAAAATCAGTTTCTCTGAACTCAAAAAAAGTTACGATTTATCACGATGGATTAATCATCATCAAGGGTTTGAAATGCTTGATTTAGCTGCCAAAGAATATAACTGGAAGCTTAATTTAAGTGAAGTAGCTTCGGTATGGGCAGAGGGCTGTATTATAAAATCCGAACTTATGGATTTTTGTATCACACTCTTTAAAAAGGAAAAATCTATTCTGTTAAGTGAAGACTTTAAAAAACTATTAGAAGAGGGAAAAGATGCATGGAAAAATACAATTCTACAGACCGTAGAAAATGAAATTCCTGTACTTTCTATGCAGGCAGCGTGGTCTTATTTTGTCGCAATGAAAACAAAAAAAAGTACTGCTAATATCATCCAAGCACAACGAGACTATTTCGGAGCTCATGGATTTAACCGTACGGATCAAGAAAATAGTGAACTACTACACGGGCCTTGGAACAAAGATAAGCTCTAGTCTATCCTTCCTACAGGGCGAACTTCAGACCCTTTAATTCCCGTAAGACGATCTCCTAAAACTCCTCTTACTGAGTCGGCAATTTTTGAGATTTTAGCAACCCACTCCGGATGTGCATCTGCGATATTTTCTTTTTCTTGAGGATCTGAATCTAAATTATACAATTCCGCTTTTTTAATTTCATTCATCTCATAGGGAATAGGGAAACCATCACTAGTTCCTTGTTTCCCGTTTAAACTCCTATAGGTATGGGGAACATATAATTTCCATTCCTTATGTCTTACTGCATGCAATTCATTTGTACGGTAATAAAAGAAGAAATTAGTATGAGGCGATTGGATACTCGATCCCTTCAATAAGGGCACTAATGAAGCACCATCAATTTTTTTCTCTGGTAATTGGCTCTGAGTAAACTCTGCAAGAGTAGGTAACCAGTCAATTCCCATAGCAGGTGCATCAATTCGAGTATTGGGTTTTATTTCCTTTGGGTAACGTACAATTCCTGGAACACGGTGCCCCCCTTCCCAATTGGTCCCTTTTCCTTCTCTAAAAATTCCTGAAGACCCAGAATGACCCCCATAGGAAAGCCAAGGACCATTGTCAGAAGTAAAGACAACAATCGTGTTGTCATCCAAACCTTCTTCTTTAAGTGTTTTTAAAATCCTACCAACAGAATGATCTATTTCATGAATCACATCTCCATACAACCCTCTATCCTGAGTTTTTTGAAATATTTCTGCTGCAAATAATGGGACATGCGGTTGGGGGTGAGGTAGATAAACAAAAAAAGGCGCCTCTTTATTCTTTTTAATAAAGGCGATTGCTTTTTCTGTAAGCGCATTTGTTAAAAAAGTTTGATCCTCCAAAACGCGAAGGGGCGTTTCATTCTCATAAAGAAAAATATCTGGAAAATTAAATACCGTACCCTGTTGTGGATGCTTAGGCCACATATCATTTGAATAAAGGATGCCGTAAAACTCATCAAAACCGTGATTACGAGGTAAAAATTTTGGGGCATCCCCTAAATGCCATTTGCCAAAAATCCCTGTCTTATAACCCCGTTCTTTGAGCAGCTCGGCTAAGGTAGTTTCGTCTGGATTAAGCCCCACTTTAGAACCAGGACTATAGGCATTGTGAATTCCTATCCTATCTGGATAACAGCCTGTAAGTATAGAAGCACGAGATGCAGAACATACTGGCTGTGTAGCATAATACGATGTAAATAGGGCTCCTTCGGAAGCCATCTGATCCAGGTGAGGTGTACTGATGTCTGATGCTCCATACGCCCCTAGATCGCCATAACCTTGATCATCAGTTAATATAAAAACGATATTCGGAGGGTGCTCTTCTTTAGGCTGATTACAATTCAGTAGAAGAAGTGCTCCAAACAGAAGTAAAAAGGGTTTCATGACCAATAAATTTACTTAACCTCCTTTAAAGCATTTTGAATAAGTGTGCTTAAATGGGTCTTGTGTGCTATGGAACTAATGGTTCCTTTCGGTTTTTTTACCCAACCTTGAATTTCATTTAAATTGTAAAGTGCTAAAGATTGGGAAAGGTTGTCGAATCTAGAAGCTGAACTCCCTGAAACCATATCTATCAGTCTTTTAACATAAATCAATTGTAAATTTTGACGGAATGAATTTACATTCTCATTGATATCCGCAGAGAACATTGCTTTATTCATGTCAGTCATGAACTGATCTAATTTGTATTGGTTACCATATAATTCAGAATCAGAAATTCTTTGTAACGTATTGGGATGAAGCAAATGCGCTAATACTCGGGATTGATAGCCCAATACGATATCATGAATTTTGGGATCTTCAGGATTTGAGAAAAAATCAAAGCCTCTTCTTCTCTTTGCTAAATAACTGTATACTTCTTTTGGTGTTTGAAAAGCACTAGGTGAAAAAATATAATTTTCTAAAGCCTTAAAAGCTCTTTTTTGATCACGAAGAGAGACGGGGGTATAAGGTTGTTTTGAATTTGCTTGACCAAAAGTAGATCGCTCCACATAAACTCCACCAATGAATCTTGAAAGGATATCTCCTGCTCTTGCGGACTGGCTGTTAAGTAGGTAAAATGAACGCCTTAAATCGTCGTAAAAATCCCCTTCAATACTGAATTGTGTTTTAATGTTTTTCTTCAAAGTATTCACCAACTTGATCCGATCTATTGAATACTGAATCTGATCCGATGAAAGATCGCCGGTCATGACACGCGGGTCAATGCCCTTTCCAGGAGAACGCATATCATCTGCATCATTTCCGAAAATCAGTTCTTTTTCTGTAGAACGCTCAAGTAATTTAAGACGTTCAGATTCATTTTCAAAAGGTTGATACCCGAATTGGATTGCCCAAATATCATAGGGTCCAACGGCCATATCAGCATATTGCCCTTGTTTTTCTCTATCTGGGTTGATGTTAAGTCCCGCATAATCCATTACCGAACCAGTCAGTGCTTTTCCGTCTATAAGTTCAGCATTGTATAACTCTTCTGGACTAAAAAGTTGACTTGCTTTCATGTTATGATTCAACCCTAATGTATGTCCTACCTCGTGCATAATTAAGGACTTCATTCCCTCTTTTCTGATTTTTTCCATTTCATAGTCTGGAGCATTCATCATTTGCAAAAAAGTTGCTCCAAAAAGTAGATTCTCGTGCATCACATTTCCCATTGAGCAATATAAAGGTGCTTCCAATACCATTTGTTTTAATTGGATTTCTTCCTCTGATTCAAGACGCATCATGGCATCAGCATCAACAAAAAGTTTATCATAAAAAACACGGTTAGTAAAGTGTACAAATTCTAGCATGATATCTGCCCCTATAATTTCTCCTGTTTTAGGATTGGTCATACTGGGTCCATATCCACCAAAAGGAGGTTGTGGTGAAGATGTCCAACGAAGGACGTTATAGCGGATATCTCCTGCATCCCAATCTGCATCATCAGGTTGAATTTTTACCTCAACTGCATTCTTAAAACCAGCTTTTTCAAAGGCTTCATTCCAAGCTAAAACACCTTCTTTAATAGTTTCTCGCCATTCGAGTGGTGTAGAATTTTCAATCCACCAAGTGATGGGCTTTACGGGTTCAGAAATTGCTTGATCCGGATTTTTCTTGATCAACTTCCAACGTTGAATCATATCGCGATAATTTGTAGTCGTAGTCGTAGTCTGGTCATTTACTTGGGTTAAAAAATATCCTACACGAGGATCGTCCATTCTAATTTCATAATCCTCTTTAGGCATCTTTAAGAAACTATGAAACACTTTTATAGAGACATTTCTTCCATCCGTAACCGCCTCAGAGCCTGAATTTCTTACAGTTGGATTTTTAAACACATAATTTGTTTTAATATTGGTGTTTTCTGGATAATTTTTAATTTCCTCGATTTTAGATTTAGCCTTATCAAAAGATCCTAAGCTAAACGCATTGGATGAAGCCTTGGGATCTTTGGGTTGCTTTACACGAGTTAATGTTTCTGATAAAAAAAGATCATTGGCATTGATTAAGTAAATCCCATTTTCCTTATCGTGAGCAAGTATTTTGCTGCTTGCAATTAAGGCTTCTGAAGTATTTGCTTCCTTAGATTTTGAAAGTGGATTAGAAGGATCAAAATAAAAGCTGGTGTTAGGTGCTACAATTTCGATCTTGTCAAAATATTTTTTTATTTCAAATAGGGTAGAGCCTCTATAAGAACCCCTAAAGCTTCCAGCCTCAAGTATTCCATCAGCAATTTGTGAAAAATAAATAAACTCGCTTTGGAGTTGTTCTTCTTTCACTGTCATCTTTACCTCTGCTGTAATTGTATCTTGATAGATGGTAAAAAGACCCTCAATTTTTTTACTGGAAGTGGTTAATTCCTCAATTGTTTTTTCCTTTTTTTCATCCTTTTTTTCATCCTTTTGAGCAAAGCTAATGGCAAAGACAAAAAGGGCTAAAACAGCTATTTTAAATTTCATAATCTATAGTTTGAATCGATAGTTTTTACCAATCATATAAAATACAGAATGATAATCCTTAGATGAAGGGTTTTCAATGATTGAATTATGATTTTACAGTGGTAATTTTAAATTTGTTTTTTTAAAAATACAAAAACTCAAATAACATTTGAACATTTGTAGCTATTTATGACATTTAATCGAAAAGCAAACGTGCAGTAGCCTCTCCTATCTTACTTCCAATTGCGATTCCCATACCTCCCAAACGAATCCCAAGTGCTACATTATCTCCTTCTTTTTTAACAATCGGCATTTTACTTTTCCCAAATCCCATAATCCCAGACCATTCCATTTCGATCTCAAATGGTTGTTCTGGAAGTATAAAACTTCTGAGATCAGCGACTAATTTTTCTTTTATTATTGGATTAATCCCAAAAGTGGCAGTGGTTTCAGTCTTAAAATCCAACGCTCTCCCCCCTCCTAGAAGAATTCTGTTTTCGATGTTTCGGAAATAATAGTATCCTGCGTTGTAATTAAACGTTCCTTTTAATTTTAAGTTATCAATAGGGTTTGTCAAAAGAACCATTCCCCTTCCTGGATTCATATCGATATGGGGCAAAATATTCAGTGAAAAAGCATTGGTGCAAATTGCTAATTTGCGTGTTTTAAATCTGAGGGTTTGCCCTTTAATTTGAATTTCTAGCAGATTCCCTTGATTGTTTTTAGAGAAACCACTGACTTCTGTCTGTGTGAAAAAAAATATATTCCCTCTATTGACTTTATCCCTCAAGGCGTTCATCATTTTCCCTGTATGAATTTGTCCTTCGAAAGGGTTTTCGATCAAATGCTTGATTTGATTTTTTTTAAATCCAAAAGTTTCAATTTTAGAATTATTTAAACTGAATATATTTTTATTGAATATTGGGTATAATAAACTGTTGAGTTCATCCATTTTTTCAAATTCCACAGGGGCGTCTTCAAAAAAAAGTTCATGCCCTCCAAAGGGACGATAATCCATTAACTCATCTCCCAGTGTTTCTCTTAAAAGATTCAGTCCATTCAAACGTAATTGAAGTAAATCAATCATTGCAGCGTCCTCCATGCTTTTTCTGTCCTCTAACAATTCCGTGAGGGTTCCAAAGCATGCAAAACCTGCATTTTTGGTACTTGCGCCTGATGGAAAAAGTCCACGTTCTAAAATAGCAATCCGGGCATTAGGATATTTGTTTCGATAAGTTAAAGCACAAAACATTCCGGTGATTCCACCTCCCAGAACAAGAAGATCATAATCGAGCATTTCGGATTTTTCCCAATAGCTTAGCATTCTATTACAAACTGAAAATTTGTTCCATCAAAACCCATTTTTCGCCTTTTTTGGCAAAGGGTAGTGCTTGCTGATAATTAGACATTAATGCTTCCCATTCTTGCACCTTCGGATCAGTTGCATCTTTTTGTTGTTTTGCTTTTAATGTAAATTCAGCACTGGTTTCCATGATCATAAACAAGCGGTTGGAGACCAAATAAATTTCTAAAACTTCAACCCCTGTGGACTTAATTTGTTCAAGGATTTCAGGCCATACATTTTTATGATACAATCTATAGGACTCTATCGCTTCTTTGTCATCTTTTAAGTCAAGTGTGAAACAAAATTTTTTTCGGTGATCTTTCATTTTAATTTTGAGTTTTCAGATTTCTATAGCCAAATAGTGCTACAACTAAAAAACAAACTAAAGGAAGAGCAAAGGAAAAATTAACTTCAGAGACCCCTAAAATCTGAACATCACTATAACCCTGCCCTCCAATATCTAAAATCATCCCTTGTAAAATTGGCATAAACGCTCCTCCTACAATCGCCATGACTAAAAATGCGGATGCGGGTTTGGCATCTTCACCCAACCCTTTTAGTGCAATTCCATAAATAGTAGGGAACATTAGCGACATACAAAAAGAAGTTAAAACTAATGCATATAATCCTCCAATCCCTTCAATAAAAATAGTCCCTAAACAACAGCAAATTGCCAAAATACTCAAGTACATCAACAGTTTTCCCGCGGGGATAAACTTCAATAAATAGGCACATAAAAAACGTCCAATCAAGAAAATCACAAGAGCTGCGTAAGCATAATTCACTGCATTTTGGTTACTAATTCCAATATTTTCTGCGTATTGATAAATATAGGTCCAACACATAATTTGGGCGCCAACATAAAAAAGTTGTGCAATAACACCACCAACAAAATGTTCCTTTGTATAAATTCTTTTGATAGAGGACCACATACTGGATTCTTGATTTGATTTTTTTTCCTGAGGCATTTTTACAAAAGCGATAATAACCAGTAAAACACAAACAAATAACCCTAATGCCACATAAGGATTTCGAATCAATTCAAGGTCTGAAGTTTTCACTGCAGCCTTTGCACTTTCTGATAACGTCTCATAAATTCCATTCCCTTGAGCATCAACATCATCAGATTGTAGGGAGCCTAAAATAAACGTTTGAGCTACTAAAAGTCCCATTAGCGCTCCCATTGGATTAAATGCTTGTGCAAGATTGAGCCGTTGTGTTGCAGTCGCATCATCACCCATAGAAAGAATAAAAGGATTCGAAGTTGTTTCTAAAAATGCCAATCCGAAAGTAAGGATATATAAAGCTGCTAAAAAAAAGGCGTAATTTTCCAGTGCTGCTGCGGGTAGAAACAATAATGCTCCTAAGGCATATAATCCAAGGCCTATTAAAATGCCCGTTTTATAGGAATATTTTTTAACAACAAATGCAGCAGGCAAGGCCATTGTAAAATAGCCCCCGTAAAAGGCCGCTTGAACCCATGAAGCTTGGGTGTTATTTAACTCCAATATTTTTTTAAAAGCAGAAACCATCGGATTGGTGATGTCGTTTGCAAATCCCCAAAGTGCAAATAAGGATGTAATTAAAATGAATGGAATCAACATTTTTTTTGGGACTACCGCTATTTTTTTATTCAAATTCATAGAGTTATAATTAGAGAGATCGATCTAAATGGGTGTATCCTCCATCTACAAAAATCAATTGTCCTGTAGTATGGCTCGATTGTTTAGATAGAAGAAAAGCAACTGTATTTCCAATTTCCTCAGCAGTTGTCATTCTTTTTTCCAAAGGGATTTTCGCTTCAATTTGTTGCAATTTTTCTTTTGGATCTGGAAAGGTCTTTATCCATTTTTCATACAAAGGAGTATAACACTCTGCTACAATTACTGCATTCACACGTATTGCAAAGGGTAATAATTCTACTGCCCATTCTCGAGTTAACGCATTTCTCCCCCCATTTGCTGCTGCATAGCCCGATGTTCCGCCTTGTCCTGTAAATGACGTTTTAGAGCCAATATTGACGATTGCACCTTTAGATTTTTTAAGTGCAGGAAGGCAATAATGTGCCATCATATAATAATGCGTAAGATTTCTATGAATAGATTGGGTAAATTCCTCAAAACTACCTTCAGATAAACTGATACTGTCGTTTATTCCTGCATTATTAACTAAACCATCAATTGTACCATAGTCCTGAATTATTTTATCCACCGCCAACTTACACTGATCTGGATCGGTTAATTCTGCATAAGCCACCCCAGCCTTTCCGCCAAGTTTTTCAAGCTCTTTAAGAGCCTTTGGAATAGTCTCCTTATTCCTCCCAATAATCACTGGAATAGCTCCTTCTAGAATTAATCGCTCACATATTCCGTAACCAATCCCTTTGGACCCACCTGTTACTATTATAATTTTTCCTTTGAGTTTTAAATCCATAGTTTCTATTCTGTGATCTTGTATATCCTAGCAGCATTGCCTCCAAAAAGTTTTTTATTCTGCTCCTCACTGAATCCAGCAGTATATTCCTCGATCAAAAGGAGTACATCTTGATAAGTCGCAGCCACTAAACAAACTGGCCAATCTGATCCAAAAAGAATACGATCTTCTCCAAAACATTCAAAAACTATATCCAAATAAGGAGTGAAATCAGAGGGTGAAAAGTTTGTAAAATCCGCCTCTGTAACCAATCCAGAAATTTTACAGGCTACATTTGGATTTTGAGCTAGAAGCTGGATGCCAATTTTCCAATCAGAAATTTTCTGATTTCTAATTTCTGGCTTTGCTATATGATCGATTATAAATTGTTGTTTAGGAAATTGTTTCACTAGTTCTATAGCTGCGTTGAGTTGAAACGGATAAATTAGAATATCATAAGTCAAATCAAACCTGCTTAGTTTTGAGATTCCATTTTGAAAATCTTTAAGCAAAAGGAAATCCTGTTTCTCTGCTTGAACTATGTGCCTTAATCCTTTGAAATATTGATTTTGACTATAATATTCCAGTCTTTTTTCTAGGTTTTTATCTCGAAGATCAACCCAGCCCACTACTCCTTTTACAAAGTCGAATTGTTCAGCAAGGTGAAGTAAAAACTCGGTCTCTTGCTCTGATTGATCTGCCTGAACTGCGATACAGCCATCAATTGAATTTGTTGTTAAAAGTGGTTTTAAATCTGAAGGTAAATAATCTCGTTTTAGAACTCCCATCGTTTCATCGATCCATGAATCCCTATAAGGGTCGAATTTCCAAAAATGTTGATGGGCATCTAATCTCATCTTATTTCGGAATAGGCGATTACCTTTTGTTTTGAACTTCCTAAACCTTCTATGCCTAATTCAACCTCATCTCCTTCAACCAGGTATTTAGGAGGGTCAAGTCCAAGACCAACGCCAAAAGGTGTGCCAGTAGAAATGATATCTCCCGGTAGTAGTGTCATAAACTGACTAATATGACTGATGACATGCTGTACATTAAATATAAAATCTGATGTATTGCTGTCTTGCATGATCTTGCCATTGAGTTTAAGCCAAAGTCTTAAATTATTGGGATTTCCAATTTCGTCAGGAGTGGCAATAAATGGTCCTATAGGAGCGAAAGTATCACAACTTTTCCCTTTTACCCACTGGCCAGATCGTTCTAATTGAAACGCCCTTTCACTAACATCGTTATGAAGTACATAACCGGCAATATGCTTCATTGCATCTTCTTCACTCACATATGCTGCTTTTTCACCGATTACGATTGCCAACTCTACCTCCCAATCTGTCTTTGTACTTCCTTTTGGAAGCATTATAGGATCATTTGGGCCAACAATTGCTGAGGTTGATTTAAAGAATAGTACCGGTTCATTTGGTGGTTCCATTCCACTTTCCGCTGCATGTTTCGCATAATTTAGTCCTACACAAACTATTTTAGATGGTCTGACTAAAGGTGCGGATAATCTTATGTTTGAATCAACTATAGGACAGTGAGATTGGTTTTTTTCTAACCACTTTTTAAGAGATCGGATTCCTCCTTCTCCAAAAAAAGTTTCGTCATAATCTTGTCCAAAAGCGCTAACATCAAGTCTCGTCCCATCTGCAAGTTCAATGCCCGGTTTTTCATTAGTTATTGTTCCAAATCGGATTAGTTTCATTTTCTTTTATTTTCCGTTTAATTTTATAAATCCTCCATCAATTGGATAATCTGTTCCTGTAATAAATCCTGCTTCATCAGAACATAAGTACAAAGCGAGGGCAGCGATTTCCTTAGGAGTTCCCATTCTTCCAATGGGTTGTGTTTTTGATAGTTTCTCAAACATTTCCGCTTCGGCCCCAGGATAATTTTGTTTAATAAATCCATCTACGAAGGGTGTGTGAACTCTTCCTGGTGAAATTGAATTACATCGGATATTATCTTCAATGTAATCTTTTGCAATAGAATACGTCATAGAGAGGACGGCCCCTTTAGTCATAGAATATGCAAAACGATCCTTTATCCCAACTGAACTCGCAATTGAGGCTAAATTTAATATACAGCCTTTGCCCGCCTTTTTCATTTGAGTGATGCAAGCTTTGGTGCAATTAAATACACCTTTAACATTAACATTATAAAGTCTGTCAAAAGCTTCTTCATCAGTAGATTCAACTGTGCCTACATGTGCGATTCCTGCATTATTGATTAGTACATCAACAGGGCTTTCTTTTGAAATTTCCATTACGACAGAAGAAACTTCAGTGTATTTGGTAACATCACATTGGTGTGCACTCGCAGTAAAACCAGCCGATTGAATTTCCTTTACGGTTTGTAATGCTCCCGATAAATTAGTGTCTAAAATATGAACTGCGGCACCCTGTTCTGCAAAGGTTGTAGCAATGGCTTGTCCAATACCACTCCCCCCTCCTGTGATGATTATTCTTTTGTTTACTAGACTAAACATTGCCATACCGATCTGCTAAAAGATTAATTATTATGTACCACTAAATTTACACAATTGAATCAAGCAAGCAACTTTTTCAAATAATAAACTGCCTCAATGAAGTGGAGTGAAGTGTTTGAAAGGAGTCGTAAGGCAGCTTTAAAAGAAATGGCTATTTGCCCCTACCTGTTTTTCGAACTGCAGTTGTTCGCTTTGCTGCTCTTGGGGTAACTACTTTTTTATTTTTCTCGTCTTGAGTTCCTTTTACTTTGCTATTGCCAAAAAATTTGCTGCTCATAATATCTGTTTCTTCAAAGATAACATATAAAAACTTTAAGAATAAGATCAAAAAAATAAAAGGGTACGTCCAGCCAACCATAGCCTTGCTACCCTTTTAAAAAAAGTAGGGTGTGAAACCCTACGGGACAAAAGTAGTTAATATTAATCCAATCCGACTAACCCGTTACACCTTTTATTGAAAATCATCAGCTTTCAGTTATCTGCTCATCAGATATGAATTCACTAACTTGAGCTTTCTTTTGAAATGGCTCCTTATGAATTTCTATTCATTTTTAATTCTGATTGTTATGATGCAAGGCTATGAAACCCAACCCTATAAAGTCGTAAAAAATTACGATATGTTTGAGTTACGTTATTATCCTTCGGTAGCTATGGTTCAAACGGAAAGTGATACTGAATCAGGACAAAATTTTAGAAAACTCTTCCAGTACATTTCAGGATCTAACGAATCCAATCTCAAGATTGCAATGACCACTCCTGTGCACATGGAAAAAAAAGGGAATAAGGAAAAAATGGCTTTTGTTTTGCCAAGTTCAATAGAGATCCCTCCCGAACCTCAAAATAAAAATGTTCAAATAATCCAATCGAAAGAAGCCTATTTTGCTGCTATTGGATACGGTGGATATTCAACTAAAAGTAAATCAGAATACTACACCAAAATCCTTAAAGAGAATCTGAATGAAAATAAGCTGAAAATTCAAGGAGATCCTATCCTTTTGGGATATAATTCTCCTTATAAATTTTTTAATCGTCTCAATGAGATTATCATTGAAGTTGCTTATTGATTTTTAATACCTCAAATCTTTTTTCGCTTTTTTTAAAGCATTTTTTAAACTAAGGTTCAAGGCTTTAAAAGAAAAAAGACGTCTAAATTTCCCTAAAGTCTAAAATTTATGTTAGTTTGACAACGTTCGTTAAATTCTAATAAAAATAAATTTCTATCTCTTCAATAAAAGATAAAAAAGGCGCCTTTCTCAGTATTTTTCTATTGATTCTTTCAGGTGAGCTTGTTTTTATCTTGCCTTATTTTTTGTCTCGAGTTTTTAGACCTACTTTTTTAGATGTCTTTAATTTGACAAATCTTGAATTGGGAAGTTTGTTTTCGATATATGGCATTGTAGCTTTATTTTCCTATCCCTTGGGAGGAATTATTGCGGATAGATTTCTGCCAGGAAAGCTTATTGCTATCTCTCTTATCTTGACAGCCTTGGGTGGGATATTGCTAGCTATTTATCCCCCTTATTTTGTATTGCAAATTCTTTATGGTTATTGGGGATTTACTACCGTATTCCTTTTTTGGGGTGCAATGATCAAGGGGACTCGACTTTGGGGAGGAACAAAAAATCAAGGCGAAGCTTTTGGAATTTTAGATGGAGGAAGAGGTCTAGTGGCTGCAATAATGGGAAGCATAGGAGTTATAATCTATTCTATGTTCATGGAAAAAGATATTGAGACTGCAAGTCTAATTGAACGTCAAAATGCTTTTCGTTATGTTATTTTATTTGCTTCTTTCATCGTAGCTTTTGTAGGAACATTAGTGTATTTCAATTTAAATATTAAGCCAAATCAACAAAGGAGAATAAGTAGCGTCAAAAACTCTTTTACGAATATCAGCAATGTATTAAAATTAGAAGCAGTTTGGTTACTAATGTTTATTATCCTTTGTGCCTATTTTGGGTATAAGGTTACTGATATTTATTCTTTGTATGCTTCTGAAGTTATGAATTATGATGAAATACAGTCTGCAAATGTAGGGGGGCTTCAGTTATACTTAAGACCTTTTGCTTGTTTTGTTTTTGGATATTTGGCTGACAAATCTAAAAGTATATTCTGGATTATTATTGGGTTTTTGGTGATGTTAGTTGGCTCAATTCTCTTTGCCTCAGGGATTATTAAATCCAATTTAAATGTCTTATTTTTCATATCCCTAATTATTCTAGGCATAGGAACCTATGCTATTCGGGCTTTATATTTTGCAGTTTTACAGGAGGGTCAAGTTTCTTTAGCACTAACAGGAACAGCAGTTGGGCTAATCTCATTGATGGGTTATACCCCTGATATATTTGGTGGACCTTTAATGGGGTATTACCTTGATAACTATCCCGGTCTTGAAGGGCATCAATATGTTTTTATGTATTTGGTTGGTTTTTCTGTTTTAGGATTATTATGTGCACTTCGCTTTGCTAAAATTGTGAAATAAAATTTTAGTTCTGCACAGCAGCTGTCATTTAAATAGACTGATTTTTTGCACTTACAAAATATTAATCTTGTTATAAATGGGTCGCAAATAAAATACTTACTAAATTTATAGAAATTAATTTATGCCCTTTCAGGAATTACTGCGATGATTTTTCTTCTTTTACTTATTCCATTTTTAAATCCCCCACAAAATTCTATAGTCTATTTTGAGGATGATCAAATTGAAATTTCTTATACCGAAACTCTTTGTGATGATATTAAAAATGGTGTTTCTTTTGAATACTATTTAATCAAAGTGAAAAACAAAACAAATGAAACCCTTGTAGTAAATTTTTATTTGGGAGAAGAAGTAAATAAAACGGAAGAAAATAAGGTTGCCTTTGTGTTAAATCCATTTGAGATTAAAATGGGAAATTGTAATTACCAAACTGTTGATCTAAAACTCTTCAAAAGAGAAAATAAAACTAAAAAGTCAACAGTGACAGAAGTTTTTAAACTTAATAGTATCGAAACCATTGAAGTATATTAAAAGCATACTTTTTTTCTTGTTGATCAATCAAGCTATAGGTCAACAAATCAGTACTAGTTTCTCAACAGAGTCTACGACTTGTAGTGGAACAACTTTGGCCTTTGAGGTTATTTTTACACCTAGTGAGATCAGTGTTACTGAATTTGATTTTAATGGAGGTGTCCTACCTGATGGATGGGATTCATCACCTTACACTGTTTCAACGCCCTGTGATTCTTCAACTGGAGATACAAATCCTGTTTCAAGTTATTTTTGGGCGGGTACTACGCAACAATCTGGTGATGAAATTGGTAAGCGCTTTGTAACTACCTCAGCGGTTGATGTTTCTGAAGGTGGTAGTATTGAATTTTTAATACGATATGGAGATGATGATCCTCAACTTTCAAGCCAAGAGGTATCTAATGGGGGGATTTCTTGTGAAGAACCAGAGGGTATTGCTGAAGAAGTCTATTTGCAATACTCAGTAAATAATGGTAATTGGATCACATTCTACGATGGTTGGGATACAACTTTCGGTTCTGCTTGGTACCGATGGAACTTTAATGACATTACAATTCCTGATGGAGCTAAATCCAACTCTACACGATTCCGTTGGTATCAGCCTCAAAATAGTGGCGATATGTATGATAATTGGGGTCTTGATGACATTTTTGTAAATGCTATCCCACCTCCTGCTGATTCTTGGGAAGTTGACTACGGGAACGGAGAGCGTTCTGAGGTTTTCAATATTGCTTCAAATACAGTGACTTTTACACACCTATTCCTCCCGAGTAATCAAGATTTAGAATTCGTGGGTACTATCTCTGTAACCTTAACAAATAACATTACGCTCTCTGCAACTTCAACAATACTTGTTGAGGCTAGTGATAAAATAATACCGAGTCTTGAAATGCCTTATGAACAAGAGTTTTTTACAGACAGTGGTAGTTGTATCGCAACGGTAGTTTCAACTGGTACCGTTACGGCTACTGATAATTGCCAAATAATATCAGTTGTTAATGATAATCCAGGATTGATATTTAATATTGGGGTAAATTCACTGACTTGGACAGTAACAGACAGTGCAAGCAATACCAATACATTTACACAAAAAATAACAGTCATAGACAATGAACTGCCAGTTCTTACTGTCCCGGATGATATAAATACAAGCAGTTGTTCCGTTACGATTGGGGTTGCTTCAGCTACGGATAATTGTGATAATTTAACACCTGTAAATAATGCTCCTGATAGTTTTCCTCTCGGGATTACGGCTGTGATATGGCAGGTTACAGATGCTTCAGGAAATACTGCTTCTGCGACGCAGTTAGTAACGGTTTCCGACACTATTGCACCAATAATAACAGCCCCTTCCAACATCAATGTAGTATCTGACAGTGATTCTTGTGAAGCTTCAGGAGTTATATTGGGGACCCCTATTACAAGTGATAATTGCACGGTTTTACAGACTTCAAATAACGCCCCTCAAAATTTTCCTGTTGGAGTTACAACAGTTACATGGACAGTAGAGGATACTGCGGGTAATTCATCAAGTGCAATACAAATTGTTACTGTAAGCGACACTACTCCCCCAGTTTTAATTCCTCCTCAAGATATCGTTTCTAATTCATGTTCAATTATTTTGGGTTTACCTACAATAACAGATAATTGTTCATTTACCTACTCCAACGATGCGCCAGATAGTTTTTCTACCGGGATTACTATAGTAACATGGACTGCCAGTGATTCCTACGGAAATACAGTTACTGCAACTCAAAACGTATCCTTTTCAGACAATACGCTACCAACAATTTTAATTCAGAATCAAACTATTGAAATTTACTCTGATTCTGGGTCCTGTTTTGCCAGTGGTGTTGATCTTGGAAATGTCATTACCAATGATGATTGTGGTATAGCTTCCGTTAGCAATGATGCCCCTTTACAGTTTCCTATTGGTGTAACTGCAGTTACTTATACTGCAATAGATGTTTTTGGAAATGTAACAACCAATGTTCAAACAGTAACTACGATAGATACCGAATTTCCTGTCATTCTGGCAAACGATATTGTACTCACCCTTGATAGTGAAGGCAATATTAATATTCCCTATAATCTTATAGACAACGGAAGCTATGACAACTGTAGTATTGCAACCTACTCTATCATCTCAGAAGATTTGACAGTCGTTTTTGCAGATGAAGCCCAAGTCCCTTCAACATCTTCTTCAGAGACAGCTAAGATTCGCTCAAAAAGCAGTTTAAATTCATCTGGGAAAACCATCCCTACTGGGAAGCGTATGATGAGTTGTGCTAATCTAGGAACACAACAAATTATCTATTCGATTACTGACAGTTCTGGAAATACGGCCTCTACCACAGTGAATCTAACAATTACGGATGATTTGAATACTTGTACATCTTCAAATCAACCTTCTAGTGGTAATGGAGGGAATACCAATACAGATTCGGATAACGATGGTGTACTTGATGCTAATGATGCATTCCCAAATGATCCCACCGAATGGACAGACACGGACTCCGATGGTGTCGGAAATAATGCAGATACAGACGATGATGGTGATGGCTTTTTAGATACCATTGAAATTATTGCATCTACTAATCCACTAAATATCCTCAGTTTTCCTTTGGATACTGATAACGATGGAATTATCAATGTGCTAGATGATGATGATGATAATGACGGATTCTCCGATCTCGTAGAAGAAGCTGTGGGAACGGATAGTCAAAACGTGCTTAGTTTTCCTTTAGATACCGATAGTGATTTAATTCTTGATTTTTACGATACAGACGATGACAACGACGGCCAGTCTGATGAAATAGAAATGTTCTGCGGTTCTGATCCCCTGGACAATTTGTCGAGAGCTTCAGATACAGATTTTGATGGCATCCCCAATTGTTTAGATCTAGACGACGATAACGACGGTTATGACGATAATACAGAAATTGAAAAAGGAACGGATCCTTTAAATGTAAATGAATTTCCTTTTCAAGATGGTGATGCCGATGGAGTCCCCAACTCATTTGGATCAAGTAGTAGACCCACAGACAACTGTCCTGATATTGCTAATCCAGATCAATTAGATACTGATGAAGACGGTGTTGGTGATGTATGTGATAACTGTGTGATTAATAAAAATGAAGATCAATCAGATACCGATCTTGATGGGATAGGTGACGTTTGCGATGTTTGTCCCACCGTTTTTGATCCTGATCAAAAAGATTATGATCAAGACTTACTGGGTGACCTATGTGATTTAGATGATGATAATGATGGCCAATCTGATGAAGAAGAAATTGCCTGTGGATCAGACCCCAAAGACGAAAATTCCAAGAGTCCAGATTTTGATGGTGATGGTATTTTAGACTGTTTCGATTTAGACAACGATAATGATGGAATAGAAGACGCTATAGATCCTAACCCTAGAGTAGCAGATGACCTGTTAATTAATGAGTTTGTTTCGGATAATGGAGATGGTATCAATGACCGTTGGATTATTTTGAAAATAGAAGAATACAATAATAACAAAGTATTCATCTACTCTCGTACTGGAGTTTTGATTTATGAAGCTAATAACTATCAAAACGATTGGCCAGCAGTTTCAGGTCAAGAGAGAATTCCAGAAGGGAGCTATTTTTATAGAATCGATCTAGATTCCGATGGAGAGGCAGACAAAGTTGGATGGATTTATTTAACTCGATAAACATGTTCAAAAAAATCTCATTAGTATTTTATTTGATGGCGTTCTTGTCCTTCGGACAGCAAGAAAGTTATTATTCGCTATATCGATATACTATGAATGTTATTAATCCAGCTTATGCAGGAGCAGAAAATTCAAATAGTTTTTCGTTCAATTCTAGACAACAATGGTCCTCTGTTCAGGATGCCCCATCTACACTAGCTTTTTCATATTCGTCAGCGAGAAAAAATAATGTGGGTCTAGGAATCTCTGTAGTTTCAGATAAAGTTTTTGTTGAACAACAAACTTCTGCCAATGTTGATTTTTCTTATCGTCTTCAAACAAACGAATCGACGCAACTCTTTTTAGGGATAAAAGCAGGAGGTAATTTTTACAATGCAGATCCTACTAAACTAAACTCATATACTTTTAGTCCGGATCCATTAAAACAGTCTATTTCTAAATTTAATCCAAACATTGGAGTAGGTGCATTTTTAAAAAACGAACTGTTTTGGATATCACTCTCTCTCCCAAGATTATTTAATGTAAAACGTGATTTAGATATAGCAATAACAGCAAAAGATCGAGTCCATTCCTATTTAGGCGGTGGTGTAGATCTTTCAATGACACCCAATTTATATTTCAAACCCTCACTAATGCTGCGAAAAGTGAAAGGATTACCATTAACTACGGATATTTCAGCCATATTTAGCTGGCAAAACCGTTTAGATTTTGGACTCTCTTATCGGACAAGCAGTGCCTTGTCGCTTCTCTCTCTAGTTTCTGTAGGGAAATTTAAAATCGGATATGCCTACGAAGTTCCTACTGTTAGCTCCCTATCTCAATTGAATCTTAAAGTACACGAACTTGTATTACGTATCCAACTGGATGGTTTAAAGAACGATGCAGAGGATGATCTAAAATTAGAAGAAGAGTAAAATCGCATTATTGATGTAAGATTTCATAATACATTGGTATTATTTAGAACTATAATTTTCTACTGTTCCCTCCCAATCAGGATCAGCAGCCCCAATCCAAGAGTGACTAATAGGATCATAAACTATTGCATGAACTCTACCAAAACGAGCTTTTTGATCAATCATTTTAATTGGATATTCAGTATTATTCAAATCTGCATTCAACTGTTTTACCCCTTCATGATCCTCAATCCAAAGCGAATCTTCAAAGGGATATACCCTTGGGAGAAGCAACGCATTTTTTAAATCGTGTTTTTGTGCAAAATAACGGTGAGCCACTTGGGTAACTGCTGTAACTATTCTGCTTCCACCAGCAGCACCTGTCGCCATTTTAACTTGCCCGTTATCCAGAAACAAAGTTGGCGAAATATGAGAATTGGAACGATCACCTGGTTTATATTCTCCTAAATATCCCCCTAAGGTAACAGCGTAAAGAAAACCCAGCTCTTTAGATGCTACTTTAGATCCCATATTAGGGCCAATAGTCTGCGTAAGGCTAACGACATTGCCGTGTTCGTCTGCTGCTGTAAGATGCGAGGTATGACCAATAGAAGCAACCCATGCTCCAGGCATATCCAGTGTTTTTTCTGCAACCAGATTCAGTCGTTTCTCCTGAATTTGATTTGCCCACTTAGCCGCATGTTCGTAGGAAATAATCAAATCTAATGAATCCCTATCCTCTTGATGTTTTCTATATGTGTATGCTAATTCAGTTGCATCACCAATATTTATTGCCCAATCCTCTTCCGAAACAGCTGGCATCAAATGATCTAGAATTTGAAGAATTTGAATGGTTATCGCACCAAAGGAGGGTAAATATAATGCGTAAATTTTTTGCCCTTGAAATTTCCCTTCCAATACCTCAGCGGAAAGGGCTTTGTAATTTTTTAAATCTTCTAGGGTGATTAAACCCCCATTAGATTGTATGTCAGTGACTATTTTTTGGGCAATCTCTCCCTCATAAAATCCAGCATTCCCATTTAGAGCTATCTGCTTTAAGGTAGTGGCAAGTGTTTTTTGGATCACTAAATCTCCTGCTTGGAAAGATGTCCCTTCCGCATTTAAAAAGTGTGCTTTTGTCCCTTCATACTGTTGGAAAACGCTTTTCGCCATTTGTTGTCTAAGTGCTTCTCCTGGTAAAATATGAAATCCATTTTCAGCATATTCTATTGCTGGTTGCATCACCTTTTCCAAAGCCAATACACCATGCTCCTTGTGCAATTTTAGTAAGCCGGCAACAACCCCAGGGATCCCAATCGTTTTATAACCTGAAGCATTTTTTTCTTCAGTAGGTAGATAATTCATAGGTACTTGAGTCGATGCATCTACCCCTCCAATTTTCCCTGAAGCTTCGTGATATATAGCTTGGAGACGCCCACCAATTCCACTCATGCTTGGCTCTACTACAGCAAGAGCAAAGCCTGCTGCAACAGCAGCATCAAAAGCATTTCCTTGCTGCTCAAATATTCTTTTACCTGCAAGAGAAGCTAAGGGATGGGCAGTAGCAATAGTATTGTTATTAAATGGCGTTGTATTTGGTGCATTACAGCAGAGAATTGAAAATGTTGTTACAACTGAAAATAAGATTAACTTTCTCATGATAAAAAGGTTTAAAGGCAAGTTACAAACCTTTTTAAAAAGAATTTAAAAAGAGGTGACAACTGTAATTCTTTTGATTTTCCTTCAATCTAAAAACTGAGCAGACAAATTTTATTTGAACCTTTGATCTTCAAAATATTTCTACCCCTTTGAACTGATGATTTAAAAACCAAATTAGTGAGTTCGAGATCCCTACTGTATGAAAAAATCAAACTTCCCCCAAATTGGAAAAATAGAAGTTTAGCTACTTTTTATAAACCTCTTTAGCTAAACTATTAATTAGATAGATACTCAACTCTTCGTAATACTCTTCATTGCCTTCATCTATCAGTAAATTTTCACTTAACCCAAATAGCTCTGCTATAGTATCAAATTGTTCTAAAACATAATGAGAATGCTTTTCGCTTTTGACGATTAAATCTATTTTATTTTTGAACTTCTCAATCTTGTGAAAGGTTTCACTGTCCATATAGTCATTTATTAATTTATTGATGTAAAATTACATCCCCTTTAGCGAATATTCTTAAATAAATCCTATTCAATATGCGTGTTTAAAGTAGAGTTAAAAACAGTAAATCCTTTATTTTAAGCCTTATTACAAGTTTACAATTAAAAGCTCAAATAAAACTTAATAATGGGAATTATAGTTTTATTCAAATTTTTTATTTGCGCCTGTATTGTGGGAAATTACAACCTCGGTTTAGAGATAATATTTATAGTTAATAAAAAACCGCCAGAAACTCTAGCGGTATGAAGTCAAATTGGTTTATGGTTAACCTTTACTAAATATTTTATGAAGATATTAAATTTTTAATTGCAATTAAAAATTAAACTCTTTTTTTCTGAACTCCCGATAATTTGATTTTTTTTCTTCAATCATAATCTCCTTATTCTTTACTTCTAATTCTTTACTCCATACAGTTGTGTTGTTTGAAAATTTAAAGTCAACATTATTGATTGCCCAAATTTGAAGTTCAAAAATTATGTTATACAACTCAATCCCACTGTCAGTCAAATAATATTCTTTAATTTTTCTGTTGTGTGAATTTAGATTGAAATCTATAATCTTTAAAGCGATAAGTTTTTTTAATCGGTCAGAAAGAACGTTAGATGCTATTCTTTCTTCTGTATTTTTATGTAGGAATTCCGAAAATGTATATCTTTTTCTAAATAAATCTCTAATAATTAAAAGAATCCATTTATCCCCAAGAAAGTCCAATGATACTTTGCAGGCACAAGAATCTTCATCAATAGGATATTTTATCATTTCAATTTTTTGTCAAATTTACTAAATATAACACATTATTAAAGAATGGAGTTTATGAGCCGTACTTTTGATTGTGCACTGTATCAGATTTAGCTCTAAATGCCCTGTTTTTTTGTTAAAAATATATTTCCCTAAACCATAAAAGTTTACATTTAAAAAACTCAAAAAAAATTCTAATGGATAGAGTACTTTTATTCTAATCATTTTTATTTCATTTGGGTTTATAAAATTGAAAAGGGTTAGGAGTGTTTTTTTTGGAAGATCAATCTAACTCTTGTAAGGATAATTTACTTTAGACAATTATTTTTATGATGAAGCTAAAGTCCTGCTACTTTGATTAGGAAACTAAATTTATATGTAATGGTCAGATTATTAAAGAAATATTGGGTAGTATTAACTTTCCTTTGGATATTATTAATTATTGGATTTCAAGTAATTTTAAATTAATAAATCCTTATACTTATTAGGTATTAATTGATTTATATTCTCAATTGTTTACTCTAAAAATACTAGTTTATAGAACGAAATAGTAAGCCTAATTTGAATCATCGGTATTCCTTTTTTACTATCTTCTTTAACTTATGACCTTTGTTTAAATTACTTTGTTTACCTTGTTGTATGAAATTTTTAGAAAAATATTATCCCATCATTTTAGCTTTTTTAAGCTTTCTTTATTCTATTTACTTATGGTTTTCGGGTCAAGAACTTGAGGGGCTCTATGTTGGCCTTTGGCCAGTTACTATCTTAGGATTTGCAATAGCAATTAGACAACGAAGAAATGATTCAAATTAAAGGATTATGAATAACAAAGTAATGTTTATCGTTGGAACCGTAATCTTTATAATTTACATATACTTTTACTTTAGAATTGTATTGAAACAAAAGTTCAATAGAAAAAAGGAGACTGACAATTAATTCAGTTGTATCTCTTTTTTTAGAGCGTTTATGGCTTGATTTTATCTAAAATTAGATGCTCTATTTTGTAAGTATTCTGTGTTTTATTAAATTTTTCATTTCTATGATCTTAAATTTATTTATCACAAATTAAATAGGGCCAACAATAAAGTCTCTTAGATTACTGGATTTTTTAACAAGCTTGTCATTGATAAAAATCATAAACCCTTTCCCAATTTTATATTTTTCACCATACTTGTCCCAAACAACTCTAATTTCTCTTCCATTAGAAAGTACCCTGTCAATACAAAACCAATCCCAGCTCTCTGGAACCATGGGTTTAATTTTAATACTGCCATCTATTTGTGGCTTCAGTCCAAGAAGATCTGATATGACCAAATCGCAAAATCCTGAGTGATTGTAATCTTTACCTCTTTCAACATCTCCTTTTTCTTTACTCCAGGTTCCATTCTCCCATTTTTTCAATCGAGTTCTAGAAATCCAGTCCCCAGTAAAAGGGTTTATATTTTCGTCAATCCAATTAATAATTTCCCCCTTCTGATTCGTTCTCTTATGACTTTTAGCATATTGTAATAAAAGTTCGTAATAGTCTTTTATAGAAACCATTTGATGATTAGTATAGTTGTTAATGTGGTTTGCCAATGCTTTGAGGGTTTGTGTTGTTGCGAAAGGCCAAGAGGGACCATTCCATTGGCACTCATGACCCTCATAACTAATCTGAAAATAAGGGTGAGAACGTTCTGTTACAGTCAACCCTATTGGAGCGGCAAAACCGAGAGTATCTTTTACTTTTTGCCAAGCAACGGCATACTCCATTTTATCATCGGGCAAATTAAAATACCAGGGTACATAACCGATCAGTTCTCTAATATTCAATGGTCTATGCCCTTCGTTATAATCTTTTGGTAATACGGTAAAAAAGTTAAGTTTTTTGTTCCAAAGTCGCTCTTGAACACTTTGTTTGATATTTTCTGACTTTTCAGTGAAGGATAAGTGAATTAATGGTTTATCAAGGATTTGAGCAAATTTAGCAATTGCCTTTGCATCTCCATACATGTAGCTATTTATAGTAGGTCTAGTAGCAGAAACGGTAAATGTATCGACACCATTATTAAGTATTCTCCCACTCACAGTATGTTCCATACCGTCATTAGTATCATACTGCCAGAAAAGAGTATTTTTTTGAATCCTTCTGTCAAGTTCCCATTTTTGGTAATTTTTTAAAAGAAGTGGCAACTGATCAATAATTAAAGAATCATTACGGTGAACGCTTTGAAATGCGAGTGAAGCATCTGCAACCCAAAACTATATTGCCTGATTCCATCACCGGATTTTTTTAACCAAAAATTAATATAATCGGAAATATATTTTGGGTTTCTTAACCATCTTCCTTCATAGATGTGATGGCCAGCGGGACAATTGATTGTATTGTGCTTCATAGACCAAAATACTTTTGGAAGAAACTCCGTAATTACAAAACCGTCCTCTGTGTTTTTAATGTGTTTTCGATAAGTCCACCATCTGAAATAATAGGTTTCTTCAATGTCTTTGTCAGGGATGTCAATTAAAGGAACATTATCGAGTAAAAAAGTTTTAACATCAGCATTAGTAATAAACTGTTGATATAATTCAACATCGTTTTTATTAAAATTATCAATGTATTGACCAACAATATTCTTATCAATAAGCTCTGATTTGGTTTTCTTTTCACAAGAAACAAAGAGGGCTAAAAAAAAGATAAATAGAAGATTTCTATTCTTCATATCATTTTAATTGGTTTGTAATAATATCATTAAGATATAGAAAATGGCGTTTTTTTCAAAACGTATCCACATAAACTCCAAACAGCAGCCCCCTAAAACAACAACCAAAAAAATCCCTCATCCCTTGAAATCGTTGTAATATTAATAATTACTTTTTTTCTTCAATAAGGGATATCGTTTTTTTAACTTGGTTAATGTATTCATCATAATTAACACCAAAACTTGATCTGAGTATAAAGACATAATTTTCAAATAAATTGATTATTTTTTTTTCAAAACTCTTATCCTCCTCCCAAAACATATATTCTCTTGTGTTATTGGGGTTTGTTTTTAGTACGGATATTGAGTTTTCGAATGTGTCCCAGTTTCTTACATAATTATTATTCAGCCATTTAAAATTGTAATATTGATGCATCAAAGGTTGGAGATAATTAAGGAAATAATTAAAAGCGGTAAAAATCTACTAATTAAAAGTTTTCTAAGTGAGGAAGATAAAAACACCTTCAATATTACTATTGACAGATTTCCAATACTG